>Ga0116231_10004710_pt1 | contig 27447 bp, 13 predicted proteins | sample S1TSphgellanicum_2_FD_89695 | JGI IMG/M metagenome (GOLD analysis project Ga0116231, IMG submission 89695) | Host-associated microbial communities from peat moss isolated from Minnesota, USA - S1T2_Fd - Sphagnum magellanicum MG | ecosystem: Host-associated > Plants > Peat moss > Unclassified... | reverse complement strand
TTTGTTGCCTATATTGGATGCATATAAGCCCACTTCATAATTTTGGCAATATTGTTTGTTTCCTTCCAACTATTTGCTTCAAATCAACCAATAAATGTTGCATGATCATACTATTATCAGTAGGATCCGAAATCACTCCAAGACCGAGGCTGAATGACGATGCAAGTATCGAGTTTACGGAGTTATGGAATATGCAAGTATAATTATTAATGAATCATTAAATTGGCCGCCAAGACATTTCGAATCCTACAATTTGTTACAGAAATCTATGTGTACGAAAATAGGTGAATCGCGGATTTCCTAAATGCGTGCAATGCACGCAAAAAAAGGCCCGTGCACGATTCTAAGGAGGCATGGTGATGTGTAAGTCATGTTGGGGCTTGTTATAGTTTGTCCACAATTTTATCAAGTTTAACTAGTTGAGAGATGTTTTCATTTGTGATTTTGTGGTAATAGTTAAGGTGTGTAAAGGGGAAATATTTTCCTTAGACTTCAACACCAAGTTCAAATCTAATGCATTTGAGGCCTACAAAACATTGGTGGGTGCAAGGCATGAATCCATCATCATGAGATGGGTTACAAATTTGAACATTGGTGTGGAACACTTAACTTTTGATGTGAATCAACGGTACATATGGGCTACTCATCTAAGTTTGGAGAATGGTGTGACAAGATTTGTGACTATGGATGTATATGTAGCAACTATAGCACAAGTGGAAGGTAGACAATGCAAGTAATTTTATTCACATTAACCTTTTTTATTTTTGCAAATTGTATTGCATTTTCATTGTTCATAATCACATGCATTGGATTTTGGAATATGACATGGGTTTCTATGAAATGGGTTACTAATTACCTTTTCAAAGAACTAGAAGGAAGACTTTCTGCTCATGGGATGACGGACAACTTAGTTGTGGTGTACCCACAATACTAGTTGAAGGTGGATGTAGGAGCAAGTTTGGCCAAACATTTACATGTGATTAAAGAAGCATATTGCCACCCTAAAAAAGTGGGTAATTTTGATGTGTGGGTTTTTGTATCGCTTTTAATAATTGCATTTAACATTGAACAATCTATGTTCAAGTTGTTAATTAAATCAAATGCGGTCGATGCCATGGCCAAACCTAGTGATGTGAATCATGTCTTTTGCTTCTAGTGCATTCTTTCAACATCTAGAGTTCTTTCTTACTCTTTCCGAAAATATTTCAAGTTGGTAGAAATTGCCATGGTACAAGTTCTTGAAAGTGTAGAGGATGAATGGTGTTTTAGCTCTTTGGCATTTGCAAATCCAAGTTGCATAATTGACTCATTACCAACCTAGGTTTGGTGGTTAGAATGTTTTCCCATAAATTTTACACCGTGCATAATTTTCCATATGTAGAAGCATTTTGAGCAATGGCGAGCATAATGTCCTTGATATGGTGTGGGAGTTTAGGTTTAAGGTTATTTGGTTTTAGTTCAACAATTTTTGGTTGCATTGCAAGCAATAATTGTTGGTTGGATTTTTTGGTTTTTTTGTGTAAGTGATGTTATTGATGTAAATGGGTACCACTTATTGTTTCCAAGTTGTTGTTTTTATATTTTATCTTGACTTTTTACAAGATTATTTTAACGTGGTTTATGGGTGGTTTTGTATGTAATTAACCTTTGTTTTATAAGACACATGCTACAATGGGTAATTTTAAAGATTTGATCCCCTTTCAAGTGATTGTTTATTGTTTGGTTTCAATTTTTGATTTGGTGTGGTCATTGGTTATTAGTTGTATGGTTTTATTAAAATGTTTTTGTGATTTAATAGAAGGTTGCCAACTTGCTTAGGATTCTCCTTTTGAAAATTCACAAGAGCCAAAAACCCTATAACAATTTGGTGGCAAAAGCTAGAAACCTTACAACAACTTGGTGGTAAGAACCAAAAATCCTACAAAAAAATTGACCGTTGTAGCTAAAAACAACCACCTTGGAAAAACAAATTGCCTAATTAAACTCCATTTCTTTTAATTTATTGCCAAAAAATATTTAAAAAACCCTTTTAGCCAGCTAGATTCCAACCCATTCCAAAAGTGGCTAGTTTAGCACCACATGGAATGAAACGATAACCAAATGTCTTAGTTTTGCAAAATATAAAAAAACACTATTTTTTATTTTTATAGATGTGTACATGTTCCTTAGCTATGTATTGTTTTTACTTTTACTCCTAAAACATCCACCATTGCTCGCATCATGATTAAGGACCCTAACTTGGCCCAACATGTGACCAAAAACCTTTAACTTGATTCCTTTATCTTATATCTTATATTATGAGATTATAATATGTATTGGCAATTGTTATTGTTTAATCCAAAAATCTCATATACATCTAAGTTGTAATGAGAATTGCATTTGCCACAAAATTTGTTAACATTGCCCATAGTGAATTGTTGAAAGGCATTGAAGTAACTATTCTTAGATGTCCTAACCCATTGTGCAATTGATCTACCTTTAAAAGATTTTTTTTGATTTTCCATTCCAACTTTAGGTTTATTAAAAATTAAAAATTTAAATTAATATTAAATATTGAAAATAAATGAAAAAATATAATGAAATATATGAAAATTTAAATATGTGCATATTAAAAAAATAAATACCAATGGGGTGGGGGGAGAAAAAATGTCATTTAATAACCCCCAAAAAATCCTTGTTTGACACTAGTCTAAAATTTTGATACTTAATGTCCCCCATGTGATGTCATGTGATATGTTGCTTTGAATTTAAGAACTAATCATGAGAAGTTTTTCAAAGAAAAACGTTAATACAACATAAAGAACTTATTTTCATTTCATGTGGTGCACATAGGATAAATGCTACAAAAAATCATGATATTTTTATTATAATTTTTAAATTAAAAATCCCAATTGTCAATTTGATTAATTTTTATTTTGGACAAGTTAATTTTAACATGGCCAACTTTTATAGTGATATTTTTTACCAACATGGATGTGCACATACTAATTAGTCAATTCATATAATTACCAATTTGACTATTAGTCAAATTGGTAGTTGATGTGTGCAACAATGTATTTTCACCACATGTTATCATTTCAATACTTATTGTCATCATTTGTCAATTATGCATCACATCTTCAAAAGTGACATTTCACCATTTTAGATAATCATAGTTACCACATGTTAACATTTTTTCATCCATCCTGGAGAAGGGTATTTTTCATTTAGTCTTTGTTTCATTAAACTCTTATGGTTTTTGTAACCCGATTTGGTTGTATATAATATACACCACATGACTTAATCAACATGTATAAGACGATTTTAAAGACGTGATTTTTTTTTTTTTTACTATTGAATTAATATGATGTCCTCCATATTATCCTAGATATTTGAATTAACCTTGGAACCGAAATCTTTATAAATTAGGTTTCAATCATCTTTTACCATTATTGCTCTTAATCATCATATAACTTTATTGGTTTTGGTGTTTGAAAATGGTTTCTATGACATGGATATGTAATATATACCACTAACTTTGTTTGTTCTAAAATTATGCATTAAAATGCATATTTATTTTATTGTAACTAATAATAAGATATAAAGAAATTACAATGTCCAAGCGATCAAATGGTTTGAAAACCCACAACATTGGTTCAACATTGATAATGCATTGGAATATAAATAAAGTCCATGGCACCACAATTGCATTATGTGTTTAATCTACAATAGAGATTAAAAGTTATGCTACAACAATAGTCCATCTATTGTTATTTAATTTGCATCTTTGAAAGCTAGTTGCTCAAAATACACACCATGCAATACTTATATACAAATAAATGCTTCAAATATCAAAGTGCAACACCATTTGTCATATCTTTCACCCTTGAACCATTTGGGTTGGGAAATTGTAATTTGATGGACCCCTTAATCATGCCTATCATAACTACAAAATAAATCCCAAGTGCCATGGTCATCTCATGGGATGTCATCCTTGCCACAACACATATTTCACATTGGCACATGATGGCCACCATGAGCTAACACCCATTAGAGCACCATGAAAGATGGATGGTAAGTGATCAAGATACGATTTTTTGGTGAAGTTTTGATTCCCCCCATGGTCAGCACAATTGCTTTTTCTACTAATTCCCAACCTAACAAAAAAAAAGTCATTATTAACTATACATAAACTATCTACTTATCGAGTAGACCCCTATTTTCTTACCTATCTATGTATATAGGCACTACAAGGTGAAATTAGAAATCAACTTAGTTGAGATTCATCCACAACTAAGTTGTAAAGGGCATCTAATGGACGGTGTGCTTGTGGGTGTTGGTTCACTCTAAACAAGCATTGCAGCCTTGCCATTTTCATTCAAAAGAAGAAATATGGAAACTCAAATATTTCAAACATGCAAAAATATAATCTTCAAAAAATCCTCTAAAAGAAACCAAAACCCTTCAACATATTAGAACTTTATAACTAATCTCAAGTTTCAACACAAGCCAAAATATCATCTTTCAGAGGTCCTCATATTAAAAAAGACCAGGCTATTGCCTAGGGGCCTATAAAAATCCCTTAAGCTACTATACTCTATAATGAATCTAAACACAATATCCTTGCCTTGTTAGTAGGCAAGGCCAATAATAACTAAATAATGAAGATTTAATATTATTGTCGCCATGGAATTGCAATCTCCTTTAAAATAAGACCTCGGATTCTCTCTCTGCTGTTTTAGGTTTAGGGTTTAGAGTATGGCCTAGTAGCGTTATTGATTCTCCTGGAATTTGTGTTGAGTTGTGCTTTCCAGGGGAGTGGCTAGAGTAAGGGGAAGAAGCAAGGAGACGCAGAAGAAGAAGAAGAACGAGAAGGAGGATGCCAGAGCTTCCAGAGGTAGAGGCGGCCAGGAGGTTAGTCGAGAGGCACTGCATTGGAGCTGTTATATTCAGAGCCAAAGTGGCTGATGATTCTACAGTCATAAGCGATGTTTCTCCCTCAAAGCTACAGGAAGCTCTGACGGGCAGGCGTATCCTTGGGGCTCATCGCAAGGGAAAACATCTCTGGTTGCAGCTTGATGCACAGCCATGGCCTTCATTCCAATTTGGTCCTCCCTTCCCTCCCTCCCATCGCCTCCTTCTGTACCAATTATGGTATGTTTGTGCGGTGACGCTCTGTTGAGTTGGGCTACAAAGAAAAGGAGATGGGTGACAGTTTTGTCAAGTTAAACGAGAATGTAGCTAGCTAGCTGTTTGTGTGCTCCTAGTTTAGCAAACTGATTGCTCAAAAGCAAGCAAGAGCAGGCCATCAGAGAAGGGATTCTTTTGCTGTGCAGGTATGACTGGAGCTGTGCTCATCAAGGGTGTGAAGGGGCCGCAGTACAAAAGGTGCAGGATTCCACCCAGAATTGTTTTTTCCAGCTTAATGTTGCAAATGGTGGTCATCATAGGTTTCTCTGCTTTTTTAATGCTTCGTCTATAATTTTAAACCCTGAACCCTTACACAGAGCTCTGGTTGCATTCTGCAGCATGATGTGATGAGGACAGAGGGAAGGGGGGAATGGACTTACTCATCATCTTTAGAACCATGATAAATGTTCTTTTGCAAGTTTTTCATTGTAGGCAATTGTTCTTGAGAATTTTGAGCTATGATCTGTTTTCAAGGTCTCATCAGTTTGCTGCAAGAGAGGTTTTGGGATTACCTTCCTAAGTGGTATGTTCCATGTAACCCTAAGCAGCTCAAAGGCGAAAGATGATGAAGAGTTTCCAACAAAGTACTTCAAAGTCCACCTTGAGGTTTTTATTACATTGCTTCATTGCTTACTTTTCTGCTTCCAGATCAAGATAGGCTTTGTTCCTGTTGTCAAAGTAGGCCATGCTTTTTTTGCTGTGTGCTGAAAGATTCACTTTCAGATGATACTATCACAGCTTGCACAATTCTGGGAAACAGTTGCTCTTTAGCTGCCTTCTTTCTGCTCATTTTGTAACACAAAGAAAACTCAAATTGGGTGGGTGTGTGGTGGAGGCAGTTGGACAGTGGGGTAGAGATGGCATTCACTGACAAGCGACGCTTTGCAAGAGTCCGTCTCCTGCCTGAGGTGACATTTCTATCCCTTCCTATGCAGTTGTCTGCTCAGAATTTTTATTCCATATGAAACAGGGATCATATCTCCATGCATGCACCAGCACCATCAGATCAAGAGATGTGAACTTTGACAGATCTGATACGGCTAAGAGAAAGAAGCAACAAAACAAGTAAATGGTTGATGTCTGGTTCACAGGTTTAGAAGGATAACAGTTCAGGTTACTGTCCAGATACAAAAATTGAAGATTACTGACACACAATGGGATGGATTGTGCAGCCCTCAAAAGAGCCTCCCATCTCAGAACTTGGCTTTGATGCTTTGACAGAGCTGCCCTCTGAAGAGGATTTTCAGAGTGGAATTAAATCAAAAAAAGGTTCCATCAAAGGACTTCTACTTGATCAGGTAGTCCACTTAGGAATGCAAATCTGCTCTAGTCTAGAACACAGATTCATGAAATTGGTGGCTGCAGGATTTGTTCCTGTTTGACACATACATGTGCTTGGAGATTTATGCAGTAGTTTTTTTTGCAGAGTTTTCTTGCAGGCATAGGAAATTGGGTGGCTGATGAAGTGCTGTATCAGGTAAATCATACTAAATCTTTGTTTGAGTGATGTTAGGCTATGATATGATGAATTACAAAGATTTTGGCAAATGATGCTGAGTATAGAAGAGTTTTTTTCTGGACGACAAAGAGTCTCTGAGAAGAGTGTCACTATGTGTGCAGGCAAAGATTCACCCAGAGCAGCCAGCAACCATATTGTCTACTGATGATTGCAAGCACTTACGAGCTGCTATCCATGAGGTACACACAGTCTTCACACTTGACAGTTTTTTTTTCTTATGTTGCAGCTTGTGGGTCCTTCACTACTGGTGTTTCAAGGTCTACAGGTGGTGGAGAAAGCAGTTGAAGTGGATGCAGACAGTGAGCGCTTTCCTGAGAACTGGATCTTCCATCAGCGCTGGCACAGGAAGCCTGGCAAGTTGGATGGTAAGCTTCTATCTGTATACACAAACTGCACTCTTTTGTGGAGTTTTTTTTGCAAGGGGCCTGTGGATGAATGTGTTTTACAAGCTGATAATGAGTAAAAGGCATATATGATGGATTGATATTCGGTTTGATGATGGGGGGGGTGCAGGGAACCAGATTGAGACCATTGCAGTAAATGGGAGGGTATATTTTCAACACTTTCTGTGCTTGCTGGTTTATGTTTGACTAGTATGTTTGGAGGGTGTTTTGAGTATCTCCTGGAGGTGTGGAATCTCATGGTATCAGTGTTCATAAGGATCCTTGATTCTCCAGATATTCAGTTTGCTACATAACCATAGAGAATGAGCTAGAGGTTTCCCTGTTCACTAGACAGCCCCTCATTTTTCACTTGTGGTTGTGTTCCTGTTTTTAACTCAATGGTATATTTGGGCCAGACATCTGCATATGTACCAGCACTTCAGAAATATAGTGGACCTCCACTGAAAAGCTTACGCAAGAAAGCATCTTCAAAGGATGAAGCAGATGATGAAGATGAAGAAGCCAAAGTCAAGTCACGAAAGAGAGTACCTGACAAAAGAGCATCTGCAAAGGATGGCAGAGATGATGAAGATAAGGAAGCTCAAGGAAATGTACAAAAGAGAATGTCACGGAAGGTGGTATCTTCAAAGAAAGAACCAGAAGACAAAGTAAATGAAATCAGTGAAAGCGCTCAAAAGAGATTTTCACAGAGGAGAGCATTTTCTAAACCACAAGAACCTGAAGATGAGGATTCAAGGAAGCAATCGGCTTCAAAGGAAGATCCAGAAGATAGAGATAATGGACCAAAAGTAAATACACAAAAGAGAGCTTCAGGAAACAGAGCAGTTTCAAAGGAAGGACAAGAAGATGAAGATAAGGAAGAAGGGAAGACCAAAAAAAGAGGCAGGCACAATCCAACCACTGCCGCAGCACAGGACAAAGGCTCTACTGCAGTCACTCTTGGCAATGCTGAAAGCAAGCATGGTAAAGGCAGGCCTCCTAAGTCTATGAATGGCAATGTTTCGAAAGCTACAGATGTCAAGCCTTTGACAGAGGTGAGCACTACCAGATCTCTTGGGTCTTTGGGAAAGGTAGCCAAGGATGCTGAAGAGGGCCGCACAACTAGAGCATCACGACGTGTGGATGCAACTCATGGAAAGACTATGACAAAGCTGGAGGCAAAATAAGTTTCGCAGCACAGTTGATGTACCCAGAACCCACAAGAACCCTGCAACTAAGAATGTAAAGTACATCCTGGTCACTATCCATGTGAGGACTTATTCAAAGTGAAAATTTTGTCACTCTTCTACCACTATGCAGGCATCCTGCTTTTGGACTGGCTCACCCACATGGTCAAGATTTTCATCAGAGATTATGATTGGGTGATTTGGCAGTAGTGCTGAGGCAAAAGACTAGGACAGAGGCTTGTGAAAGTGTGGAGTTTTTGTGTTTGGGTATCTTGTTTATTTTCTTGGCTCAATGTTCTGGAACTACTTCCCTCTCTTATTGTTCAGACAAATGTCAGAACACAAAGGATTCACCTCCTCCTCTGTACATGTAAATGTGAAAACCAATTGAATACAGTGAATTCTCTTGAGAGCTAATAACTGTGGGAGCTTGGAAGGAAAGATGCACAGCCTGTTGGCTGATTTTGCAAATGTTATGTAAGTTAAGATTTCAAGTGTTTTTGAATCTGTAGGTTGAGGTTTTGTTGTTGTGCAATTGGATCATGGTGTGTAATGGCCTGGGGTTGCATGGTGATTTTGGCAGGAGGGTGCACCTGAGAGGAACAAAGGTAAGATGGCAACAGATCGATCCTGTTCTCAGGAGTATTATTTCAAGCGTGTAATGCAAAGCTCTTGTACCCAAATTGACCGACAAAATGGAGTTCAGTGCAACGGATTCCATCTCTGGCCTTTGCTTTGCAAGCACAGAATAAATTTGTCCACTGGTATGTACAGAGTAATTGAGCATCAGGCCTGTCAGCCAGTGTTCAAGAGTTATGTTAAAGCAATGCCACAGCCAAAATCTCCAATCCTTTCACATATAACTGCATATAGTGCACCGCTTTTTCTCAGGTCTAGGGTCTTGTCATTGTTCTTGAGGCTGCCTTGTGCCTGAGTCAGTAGTAGATTGCAGTCTCTCTCCTTTCAGTTTTGTGATGCTATTGGAAAGGTTTGTGAAAAATGGGAAACAAGTTTTCCACTGATTTGCTTCATGCTGTTGTGCTGTTACCATGAGACGTCAGAGAGGAATGAAGTATTACTTTTTGTAACCAAAAATCATTTGCAGAAAAATTCTTCTAGTGTATTTGGGGGCCACATTACCAAGCAGAACTTTTCCTCTGCAAAGGGTGGGGCACTTTAAAAATGGAACGCTTGCTCAAGTGGGCATTTTGCTTTTTCCTGTGATACCTGGAGGGTATTTGTTGGGTATCGCAGAAAAATAAGTACCCTCTTCTCTGCATTGGACAGGTGCTTATTTTGGGAACACCATGCTCCTCGAGCCCTACCTTACTCTAATCAGTGCAGCTAGTTGCCTATTATATGTCAAAAAATAAGAAAAGATCAATGTCAATTAGACTAAGTTTTCAGATATCATTAGTGGTTTGGCCAGGTTTGGAAGTCATCTCAATATGAGCATCTCCAACCAAACCCATATCTCTGCTCTTCCCATGTTTACCACATACAACATAGAGTGCTTATTGTTTCCCCCTCCCCATCCATCTATTAAGGTTGTTTGTTTGTTTGTTTGTTTTGATTTGTTGCATTGAGATCTTCCAAACCACAACAACCCCTTACCATGTTCCTGCACAAGCTGGTTTGTAATGTCACACCTATGGTGGAAGAGTTATTGCATGTTTATCAATTTTGTGATTCAAAATTCAATCAAATGAAGTTTAATTCTTTTACGGTAATTGGGGTGCATTGATGGTCATGTTGGAAGGCACTTGGTGAGTAGGGTTTTATGGAGGTGGTTCATGATCATAAAATTAAAATTTTTAGTGCAACTGGGGTGTGCTCTTGGTACTATATGAAAGCCCATGATGATTTGAGTTTTATGGAGGTGATTTCATAATTTTTAGACATTAGGTGAGAGAGGTATTCAATTTTGAGTAACATTTGTCATGCAAAATTCAGTAAAAATTCAAAATTTTAATGAAAATTAGGTTAAGACTAGGGCTATAGAAGTTATACCATTCAGTATTACAATATGTGCTCACGGATATAGCCCACACTAACAAACATTGGACTATTAAAATATAGTCACATGGGCCAATCTTTATGGCTGGCTAATAAAAAACATTCATGTTCCTTTATGGGGGTGATCCTAGAGATCACTGCATCCTAAACTAAGTTTCATTCAAAGGATTCTTTTATAGACCATTTTATTCCTATCCATGGAGATGTTCTAGTTCCCTTGTGTGGAGAAGTGGTGGTTTCTATGAGATTTCTGCATGATGATGCTGGGCACCACTGGAGATGCTCTTATAGAAAGACCAAACATACTCACACTCACATGAAATACATTTACAACTAGACACATTTCAAAAAGCAAAACGCACGCAGAGGTGGGCGTTTTGTTTTTCAAAATGCCCATGCATCACCATCACAATCTAAGCTTTTTGTCTGATTTTCAATGTCTGCATGTTCATTCCCTCACTAAACCACAAAAGGTTGTATCTTTAAACCCTATAGCCCTTTGATCAGTAGATAGGATATACTACTATTTCACTAGTACACATCTTTCAACTCAATCACTAATGATATGAGTACTGAATTCTCAAAGCAATCTCACAATACAAATGGCCATCATACTTAACACAACCGCCTTTTGATGAATCTTTCCCTCTTTGCCCAACAATATTGCTCATTTCTAGTTATTCATTTGATCCCCTCCTCCTATGCTTCATGATGTTTAGGTTCCTAATGATGTGCACCTTGTTGTTTACAATGGGTAAATCCCTAGAGTGGGGGACATTGCTCAATTGTGGGGCTGGACTGGGGTACCACTTCAGCCTAAGCCCCTTTGGGAGTGCCCCCCCACTTAGGGCTTTACCTTACACCTAAAGAACTGGTAGAATTTTTCTAGTGTATGTGGAGGGTGCCTTAACCTCAAATAGAGCACTTTTGGGAATTCAGGGCCCCTGCTGGCTCCTGCCTTGTGCTGGGCTTCTCATGCCCACAACAGCCCCATTCTCAGTCCATACGCTGGGCTTCATGAGCTTCATGTGGAGAGAGAAAGGGGCGGGGAGAAGGGGGCAAAGCTGCAAGAAACCAACAGCAGGCTGGATGAAGACGACCTTTGGCAGCGGATGTGATTTCTTGATGCAAGCCTCTCTCAGGAATTTCCTGAGTCCTTAACCACCCCTAAGGGTCCGGGCAGACCAAATTGGTCAGCTTTTCAGTGTAGGTATTTCTGAATTTTCTGACAATTAGGGGTTAAAGAGTGTGCATAATTGTTGCTTTGTTGTCTTGCATCATTGTCGCTTTGCTCTCTGAATTGTGCACATCCATTCCATATGCAGCAGCAGCACATAGTCTCATTCTAGAGGTCTCATAGTAGAGGTTTTGAGAATGCTCCAATATGACAATTGGAGGTTGCCTTGGTCAATATTTCCTAATGGCACTGTTTAGTTGGAAATATGAAACAAATTTTGGAGCTTGTCCTTTTCCCGGGATGCCTTTTTTTTCTTTTTTAGTTGTTCTTGTCAAACTCATCAAGTGTCCTTCAGCAAATTTGGTCTTTGTTTAATTTTGTGACTTGTGGAAGTCTGCTCTGTTCTTCCACAACACACAACATTTGACTGCTTATTTGCCTCTGGAGAGCTGCCTAATAGTGTGTACACTGTGCCTCAGCTCAATAAACCATGGATTTACATGGAAGCAAAGTTCATTTATCTTTGACAGGGCCTTAGCTCCCAGGGGTGATGGCTCAATGGTACGACATTGTTTGATGCCAAAAAAAGTCCTAAATTCAAGCTTCAAACCAGTTGAGGTTTTTTCATGTCCTTTACCACTGGGCTTGACTTGGGGAGATTGTTAGAGTTCCCAGGATTTTAAAAAAAAACTTCACTAAACTTCTAGTCCTATCACAAACTTGCCCCCTCTATATATTTGTGCTTTTATAACATTTTAACAATGTGTTCAAAATTAAATGTTATATTGAAGTGTTGATAACCATTGATATGATGTTGCAATGATATTGTAATATAATGATCAATCATCACAATGTGTTACAATGCTATTATAACATCATATCAATGATTGTATCAACATTTCGTTAGCACTTAACCTTGAACACATTATTATAATGTTGTAAAAGCACAAATACATAGAGAGGCAAGTTTGTGAAGGGCTAAACCATGCATACAAATTAGGAACTCAATGAGAGCTAATCCTAAGGCTTTGAGAGAACATAAGAACTTGGCTGACATGCATTTTGGTTTTTGAAATGCAAAATGGGCATTCCCACTAGTATGGAAGTCATCACATTTACAAAAGAACATAATGCCCACTGTATCAGCACATAATGCCAGGGCTTCCCCCAATACATAAAGCACTTGGAGGAATTTCCCTAGTGTACTTGGAAGGCACCTAATATATGTGAATATCCTTGTAGAAAAGAGGAGGGATCTTATGCCCACTTATAGGCATAAGGTTCCTCCCACACTTAAGGAGTAGGTGTAAGAACCCTCCTGCTCACATGCCTGGCCATCTGCAAATGTTTTGATTCACTATAGGGTTCTTAAAGCCCAAGGGTCGGGGACATTGTTTCCAAAATGTAGGCCCGAACTCAGCTACCATCTTATTGTTTGCTGGACCATCGCCTACTTTGCCCCATTAGTCCCACCCCACATTCTGCTCTCTGGCTTAAAGAAGGGGACAGTGCCAAGGATTCAGTGAAGTCTGCCAGTGAGTGAGTGCAAAATGGAGAACTACTTACAAGTGTGGAGGGAACACAAGCTGAAAATTTATTGTGTCTTTGTTTGTGCTTATAAGAAAGTAATAACTGCCGGGCCTGTGTATTTGACAAAATCATATTATCAAAGAACTGACTGTCTGGATTATTTGGAAAAATAAAATCAGAATCATAAAATTGCTGGGTCTGGGTATTTGAAAAATCAAAATCAAAGAACCATTGGTTTTGGGTATTTCAAAAACCTTAAAGATCCACCAAGTTTCATGAAAGAACCAACAGATTTCTAGGCAGTTGTTTGACTTTTACCCCCCAAAAAATGAGAACTATGGTTACATATTGTGACCAGGTATTTGATTTAACCGTGGTTAGAAGTGGCTATTTGCTTTTATGATAAGTGTGGTTATCAACTCTGATACTCAGACTGATACCCAGTGAAGGTTGGTGCAGTTTCTAATACCCACCCAACACTGGTTCTTTCCACTTTAGGGCAGGTTATTTCATTTTTTGAAAAACCACCAAGGCAAGTTCCATATAAAAGTTGTAAATGAAAGAACATGTATTAAAGATTTTTTTAATCTTCCTCATTTGGAAGAATGGACCAGTTTTGAATATTTCAATTCTTCATGACTGCCGGTTCCTTCCATGAACAGTTAGTTCTCTCTTCACCAGTGCCCCATCCATTGGATGCCCCTTATTACTCTGTTGTGGATGAACCTCAACTGAGTTAATATTCGGTTTCACCCTGGTAACCAACTCCGTAAGGAATAGGTCTCATATCTAGGTAGATAGGTAGGAAAATAGGTAACTACTAGGTAAGTAAATGTTTATTCATAGGTAAGGGCTGTTTTTACTACCTACTAACAACCTGCTTGTGGGTTGTTAGTAGGTAGGTAGAAAAAAAAGCAACTGAGCTAACTACCATGGTTAGCTAGGGAACTGGAACCCAACAGAAAACTGTTTCCTGACCACTTACCATTCATCCTTCATGCTGCGCTGGTGGGTGCTGGTTCACTGTGGCCGGAGCGAGCTGACCTAACCCTAACCTAAACCTAACCCTATCTCAACTATTCACTGACTGCCTTACTGGATGCATAATAAAGATATCCGGAAAGTCAGGAAAAGACAACTCGAGTACCCTGAGTTTGGTCATACACAGGGTGAGATTAAAAGCTGGTGGGTGCTGGTTCACTGTGGCCGGAGCGAGCTGACCTAACCCTAACGTAAACCTAACCCTATGTCAACTATTCACTGACTGCCTAATTGGATGCATAATAGATATCCGTAAAGTCAGGAAAAGACAACTCGAGTACCCTGAGTTTGGTCATACACAGAGTGAGATTAAAACAAAACCTGCAAAAAAGTACATTAGCATTCAAAAGGGGGCGGGGGCGGGGGTGTTCACCTTGTCTTTCTTTTTTCGTGAGCGCCTCCACCGCTGAGATTCAGCATTTCGTACTGAGTTTGCATTTTATATGGAGATTTAATAAAATTTCCTTACTTTAAGGATACCACTAAAAGAGGGGTTAGGGGGGGCAAAAGGAGGCTGAAAGGTGTCAATTGGGTCTGCTGTTGTGTGGCCCCCCCCCCGCCCCCCCAAAAGAAAAAAATAAAGGAGGCCCAAAGGCAGGGTGAAGACAGGGTGACTTTACGGATATCTCTAATGTATCCAGAAGTTTGTGAACCAGGCCTTTAACTTTGACTGGCGGTTCTTTGTTCTTCTCAAACCCAGTGGTTCCTTCAATCAATGGTCATCAACAATTGTTGGGTTGTATTTTGTGGACCTGGAACCTGTGTGTTCTTCATAAAAGTAAAGAACCACCCAACACTTGGTTCTTTCCTTGCTGTCTGTCTTTGTTTTCTTTTTTTTTTTGGTTTGGTTCCCAACGTTCAGTTGTTAGCTCAGCAAGTTTCCTAATGGGACTTTAGGGGTTTTGATTTGTTGAGCTTTTACAGTGATTGTGCCAATTAGGTCTGGGTTTGCCTAGACTAGCAGATCTCAAGACCTCGTTCACACGGACCTATAACTGTACAATCAATAAACTGCCCATGGGCTGACAACTCTTTTTCTTCTTATATCTGCCCGCTTCCCAGGAAAACTGACTGCATTGCCTGACCATATTAGAAATTTCTGACTCTGCCCAACAGGTGAGTTTTTGAAGAATTCTACCCTTTGAATGAAGACTTGCAAGAGTGGAATAGAGAGTCCAAAGAAATGGGCTAGTGTTAGGCCCAAATTTTTTTGGGTCTAAATTTTTTTTAATATTCAATAAGTCGTTGCACCATTAATGTATACATCACACACATTGAAGTTGCGTGCACAAAATCAAATATGGCTATATAACTAGTGAATAAATCTTATAATTGATCATGTAGTTTTCAACATTAAGGTAGGTGACAGGAAACCATTTTACTTCTTTATTTAGTTGTGGGGTGTAACAGACCTAGCCCAACATTTGTGTTAAAAGAAACACATATAAAACATTATATTAATTTTAAGAGAGGTACAAATGTGATTGCCCAACATTTCATATGATTTTTTCATAACAAGAAGCTATTTTCTCATGGGAAACAAAACTAGTTGACAATTACATAGAATATTTTCTTTTTTGAATAATAGAATTTGAAACAATAATACATGAAAATGGAAATGGAGATGATTTAAAAATCCAAAAAATATAAGTGTGAATGTTATTTGTCCATCACAAAAATCTATCTGCAGAAATGCAACAGGAAGAACATTAGTACTTGAATTTATGTCTTCACATCTAGGAATTGAAGTTCTAGTTGAACATTACAATTTTTTTGTGGAGCAGTGCTCTAAGTAGGTGAGTGAAGAAGTGAAGACCTTGTTGGGCTTGTGATTATATTTTACACATAGCAAATTACATTTTGAAAATCTAACATGATATTCTTCCATTGGTTGATACATGCAAATCACATGCCTTTGCCAATCCAATAAAACATAAATTCAAGCATTACATAAATGGAAAAAAAGTGTTTTTATATTTTACAACATTAATCATTTAATGCATCACATTTTCACATATAAAAGTATTCATTCATGCACAAGACCTATTTCCTCTAAACAAGTTAAGTAAGACATGATCACATGCCATATTTCCTGCTGGAGGACTGAGTATTCGGTGGTTTGTGAATTTTAAGGTAAGTGACAGCAATTCCCAAAATATTGAATGTCTGATTCTGTATCATAACCATCATTATGAGTTCTTTTTTATAAAGTCAATATCTGCCCATGAAACCCTATGGTTCTTTGAGATTTTTCAAATAGCCGTAAAGCACTGCCTGGATTTTTCTTTTGTCTTTTCAGCTCCCTTTCCTGCCTGAAAAAACCTGTTTTCATCAAGCGGGATCTTTCGCGATGGAAGGTACCAGCCAGGCTGTTGTGGGATCTTCTGACGAGCGGAAGGTACCAGCCAGCCTGTCACCACTTATAAAAAGTGAAAATCCCAGCTCTGCTTTATGTAGGAAAAGGACCTGAGTACAGGCCCTTCTGTGATTTTCGACCTGTTCCCTTAGCCTACCAGCCTCGGGCACAGATCTCAAATCATGGAAGGGCTGTACTCAGGCCCGTCTCCTAACAGAACACAAGGTTCTTCATTATTTTTTTTCCAAAAACCTAGTGCCAGCAATTCTTTTATTCTATAAAGAAATAAAAAGCCAAAAATCGGCGGTTATTAAAAAATAAAATGGCTGCCCAATGCTGGTCTGGAAGGATTAGACCAGATGAATATTCACCACATATACAAAGGTCTTAGACTTCTAAATTCTCAGATTATGCCCAACGGCACCCATAAAATGCCCCTGTACAATACTTTTTGGATGAAGATTTGTAGAAATACACTTTGAAACTTCTTGGAGCCTGAAAATTTGAACATGTTTCCGGGGCCCTCCTAGAGCGTCAGTCCCAAGAACTGAGCTGTTTCTCAGCAATAAATAACTGTTTTTCATTTGGCAACTACAATGATTTGCCCAGGCGGTGAGAGTTAAATAGTCTCTCACTTTGTACAATCCATCTTTTCAGGTTCAGGGGTGCAGAAGGGGGAGAGACTAAACAGCGCACACTGGATGTGCTAGACAGCGATAGACGGCTGCCGTTGGGCATGCTATCACCCTCCAAAACCGGCCATAATTTGAAGCCTCTCCTCTCTTCACCAAGTGAATTACTTGTCATTAATGTCACTATGTGCCGTGAAAATCACGACATATCACTTTCCTCTGCATCTCATGAGCATAACAAAATAGTTCATCTAGTTCTAGATAGAATTCTGCTTTGTACACTGGATAACCTCCACTACAGGCAACACAGAAAGTGTTGTCATATCAGGTGATGGCCATTGGAAGGACGAGGCCAAGCAGCAGGTGACTGAAAGCCAGGTCTCATCAATTGCCATTACTGGACGTGATTGGCACTCAACAGAGATTCTGTCACATCATTCAGAACTTTGTAAAATGTTTGCTAGACCTCATGATGTTGTATGTGCTGGTCACATGCATTTAAATAGTGCCAAATGACCCTAAGAAGCTCAGGATGGACTGCAGAATGTCTCTTGAGTGACGATTCTGAAGGTTTCAGATTGCGGAGGCAGAGCTGTATGTCCCCCATTCTTGAAGAAGTTGCGCAGTAAATAACAATCCCTAGGGACGTACCCCTTCATGCAACCTGTTGCATCCAGTGCTGTTTGGAGCAAAAATTTCCAAGCCACCCAGATGAGAAAAATGGAAGCCAAAACTTTGAAGCTCTCTTGGAAAAGATTAGGCTTTATACTTGTACTGATCACAGGCTCCGACCAGTGTTTTTTTTGGGGGTGAATTTTCACATTTTTTTGCCCTGAAAATATGATTTTGACCAATAAAAAGGGTGTTTGTCATTAAAATGGCCCTAATTCGCCAGATTATAGATTTTTTTTTGATTGCCAGATTTCTGCAACAGGTTCCAGTAGATAGCCAAAATATGAAAATATTCTTAAATTCTTTTATTTTAATATCTAATCTATAACCAAATTTGGCTCAATCTTGTTGTGGAATGAACACCAGTTTGACAATTGAAAAAAAAAAACCCTGACTCCAACAACCATGCAATACAATACAATACAAAATCACACACAAATCCTAATGTCAGTTTCTTAGAAAACAAAAGGAACAACATACTGCGCCACATTCTGACAAGTCTACCTTGGGCCATCATATTTAGTTGCATTCCCAATGGAGTGGTGCCCAACACGTCCCGCGGGGGTGTCAGATGTTCCCCTGCCACCCATGAAGCAAATCATTAAGAAAAAAAAACAAAGGACTCATGACAAGAGAGCTTAGAGTATATTTTCCTAGCAGTTTTCCTGTAACTACCACTGTGACAACATGCCAGTGATCTCAAAGGAAGAGGTTTCCCCACTTGCTTCAATTGACCCTTGTAACACCAAACAACAGATGACCCAAACCTGCCAAACCTCATGACACAAACAAAAGGTTGTTCCACAACAATGAAGTGGAGAAAATGAAGGACATTGATACCCCCCCCCACCAAGTTGGAAAGGGCTTTTAACATCCTGTGTATACGTACCTACCTACCAAACTTTATACCTGAAAGCAAATAACAAGGAAGAAGGAAATGGACAAAATGAAGGACAATATTCTTTTTATTAATCTGCCAAACTTTATTACATGAAAGTGTAAATACAACAAAGTAGAAGGAAAATGGACAAAGGCAGGACGTATGTGAAATTCCCAATCTCAATTGGGGTCGTTTGGCTTTGGGGTCTGAAGTTAGATTGTAGGGCTTCTTTGGGTGCTTGTGTTGCGCTTTTAAACCCTCTATTTGGTTAAGAGATGCCCAAGATTTGATCCCCCAAAGTAAGGAGGGCAGGGGGGGTTGTTGCCTCCAAAAACAAAATCTCCAAACATCTCACACACCTAACTTCAATCAATTTAATCCTTATGAACACACATTGTGAAGTTAAGACATGTTCAACATCCATGTTATCATCCAAAAATTGAAAATCCAAAACCAACCATGCCCTTTTGAAATAAGTTTCATTTTTTTTCAATGGACCAGATTATAGTGTGGGAAATGGGTGAAAAAATCTATGGTGATAAGGTAAGCTAGGTTCCACTAAACCTACCTTAATGTGCACTCTTCAAGTGGTGCCACCACACAATGGGGTGGTTGTGAAGCTCCCCTCAATCTAACTCCCTATCTCCTAATCTCTTTGTCCTTCCTTGTTTGTTTAGTGGGTGGGAGCTTGGGAATGCCTCTCTCTTTAGTTGTTCACAAGTCTTGATCCTTTTTTTTCTTTGTTTGCTTATTTTGGTGATCGTTGCAATTGTGTACTCATTCGTTTTTGAATTTGTCTTGTGTTCATTGTAGCTTACATGCGTTCATTGAGGTAGTTAGGCCGACTTGTTCATCACAATGGTCATGATAGTTGTTTCATTGCAGTGGTTGCATCAATCTTTTGATGATAGTCCTTTTTGTCGCTATGGTTGCCTTGGTTTTTGTTGTAGTTACCTTTTCATGTTTGCAAGACCCCGCCCCCTTCTTTGTTATTGTGATTGCCTTGATATTTGTTGTAACTACTTTGCAATTAAAAATTGCCTCCATTGCCCCCCTTTTTATTGTTGTGGTTGCTTTGGTTTTCATTATAATTATATTTTCAAGTTTGCAAGACCCTCCCCTCTTTGTCATTGTTGTTGCCTAGGTTTTTGTTGCAACTACCTTGCAATTAAAAATGGCTTTTGTCATCCCCCTTTTTGTCACTATGGTTGCTTTGATATTTGTTGCAAATACCTTTTCATGTTTATAGGAATCACTCCCTTCTTGATCATGTGATGTGCTTGTGTTGGTGTTTGCAAGATGCTAGTGTTAGGTCTTGATTGTCAATTTTGTTGCACTTGTTTTTCTTGCTTGTGTACCCACCCAATTGACTTCCATGCATTCATTCGTCTTATTCATGTATAAGCCTCCCTTCATCTTGCTCATGTTCATTGATCTTCAAACCCTTTTTTTGGCCTTTTTGTCCTACTATTTGATGTACTTAAGACCCCTTCCTTTAGTCCTTTTTGTCATGCTCATGTTTGTTGGTCTTCCAAACCTCATACTTACATATTTATTCTCTTTATCCTATTTGTGCTCCTTTGAACCTACAAACCCCCCTCCATTCCTTTTCATCATGCTCATGTTTGTGTTTATTACAACTATCCTAAACCCCCCCTCCTTCCATGTCCATTTGAGGTTATAGGCATGTTGTAATGCCCCTTCTTACTACATTCGAACCCTTGCCTACACCTTCACCTATTTATGAGCTTCTATTGTCCAACTAAAGTTCACATTGTCCACTTGAGCTTGTAATTTAGCTTGAATTTTTTGTGAAATTTATGTCATGTGTCTCTTATTGCATTAACAAAACCAAGATGCCACGAAAACTATTTGTTGTTTTTCAAATGCCTTGTGAACTACCATGTCAACAATAGTTAGTGAACTTGCAACTCTTCTAACTTGTTTCTTTTACCTTTCTTTCCTTCTATTTTCCTTAATTTCTTCTTTTATTTCCTATTCCACTATGTTTTATCACATCATGTTCAAGTATTGATTTGAAGTCATAACATGGCTATATGAATAATCAATTTATGGTTATTTATCATGGGTTTTTCTTACAAATAAATGTGGCAATAATAAGAGTTTACTAGTTAGAAATGTTTCTTGAGTTAAGTGTTTAGAATTCATGGTTTTAATTTCTATCTCCCATGTAGAATATTCATCTATGCTCATGACAACGTTTGTTAGATTTGTTGCAACTCCTTGCTTTGTGGTTGTAGTGGTTGTAAGCATAACCACATATTGCATTGGGTGATCTTGGAACACATCATTAGCTTATACACCATGACCTAGAATGTCCATTGTTGTGACTATGTTGATCAACCTTGTTACAACGAAGTGTAAACCTTACATATCCTCCATTTCATTTTATATATCTACTTGAGCTTAAACTAGTTATTGGCTTAAACTAGGTAATAAAATTAGTACATTATAAATGGTTGATTATTATATTTAATCATAGCTATTAAAATCATTATTAGAATTATTACTAATATTATTACTTGTTATATATTATTATTTATAATTTAATTAATATATTTAGTAGCTAATACCAAAAGGACGAGCTAATGAAAAAGGGTCAACCCTAAAGGTTAAACTTAAAAATAAAATTGGAATATTTTAAACCAACCTTCCTACCTACGTACTTACCCTAGGCCTATATTTTCACCTAGTTGCTTATTTACATGCCACATGTCAACATCTTATCAACCTTACATTAGACAATCCAAATTTTATTAATTAGTTATAAATAAATAATAAATGGGCCTAAAATTGTCACGTGTCACCATATGAATGGCCTTGTAAAATGAACACACGTCAAATGATCCATGATATGCCATGTGTCATCATTGTAATGACATAAGTTTTGATGATTGAGATCAATCTAAGGAATTTTTAGTTTTTAAAACATTAAAAATTTAGAGGTGACACATCTTTTCAAGCAATTTGCCCAATTTTGAAACACATGTCACACATTAACTAATTAGATTGTAATTGCAAGGATAGTTGCACAAATGCAACTACATCTAAATGTATATGTATGGATGAATGTGTATATAAATGTTGCATACATATTGTCACATGCAACTAAATGTCATGAACAACTTGGCTTAGGCAACTACACAAATTTTAGTTGTATGTGTTCCCTACAATAAAAAATTAGTCACAAACAATAATTGCAAAAACTTGGTTTTCTACTAATGTGTATAATCATCCCCTTTTGTCCCACTTGCATTGATAAATGCATATAAATTGCTAGGGTTTCTTTTTTCATCCATGGCCTTAACGTTAAGTAATCAAATTGTTTTAACTTTGAACCCTAGTACTTTTTTTTTAATAATCAATGTTTGGTTTTAAATGTTGTCTACCCACCTTGCCAAAATTATCTTATTTTATACATTGTAATTGTTTTTAGCCATTGTACCATTTCTTTATTTTGAAAGTTGTTTTGAAAGGTTTGAGGTAGGCCACATCTAATGGTTAAAGTGCACGGGATGTATGTAGAGGTTAAGTGACCATGTCTAACATCCCGAATTCATGTGCTTGCCCAATTGCAACTACAATGACATGAAATCCATGCCCATTTAAAATTAACAACTGCCTATTTGTTAAGGGAATTCCACTTGGTATTAATTTTTTTTATAAAAAAACTATTATTTCAAAAGCAAACCAAGTCATCCATGTTTTTGTTATTGGTTTGCACCATTATATCTAATCATCATGCAACCTCTTTCCTTTGAAAATATAGAACCTTGGTAGATATCTTTCAATTGCATTAATAGATCAATTGATAATTAATGATTCTTTGTATTCAAGTATGGTGTTGTATACTTGGTGTGATCTTCACCTGGCCAACACCCTTGCACATGACTATCTACCTACTTGTATATCTATTTCATTTGAATTCCATATGTGATCCACATTATAATGTTGTTTGTTATAGAAATTATGGCAATATTGTGTAGTGAATCCTTGTGCTCAACTAATTTCTAGTCCTCTACTTAATTAATGCTTAGATGAGAATGTCGACCCTTGGACCAATACCACCAACTATTATTTGGTAGTTCATTTTGAAAATGTATTTTCAAACAAATTAAATAGTTATGTTTTTTAAAGAATATGAAATATGTGTACATCTTGAAAAAAATGAGAAATATTATAGTGGTTTTTTAAAAGGAAAATTTTTCAAGACCTCATTGTTGAAATGTATTAAATTGCAAGATTCAAATGCATTATTAATCAAATGAAATAGTTTTTTTTCCGTTGAAATATTAAAGATGCGTACTTAGGAAAAAAAAAAGTTTTTGTAACTAATCAATTTGTGAATACTTGCAATTATTTGTCATTTGCAACTATCATCTATTATTTCTACAACATTTTTTTGCATTTGGTTGTGCTTTTAACTACATTATAACTACCTTGCAACTAATGTTTTTTCATTCCTCCATTTGGACAATCTTTAACATAATTTTCATCCAAGAAAACCCATCTATGTTCCATTAGTTGCAAGTGTGGTCAAATAAGTTGCAACCTTATCTATATTCAAAGTGCATTTTATGTATTCCAAGGTTTACGGGTTTATAATGCTATATTATATGTATTTTATTCAATAATATATGGGTGGATATTAAGATAAACATGTGTATATGATGGGTTATGTATAATCAAATTATTTTTTAAAGATATCATTATTATTATTACTTCATAAAAAATTATAGTACTAGTAAATTTAATTACTACAATTAATGTAACATAATAATAGTTATAAATTAATTGTCATACCTATATAATATAATTGAAGCTAGCATTCATACTCATATATATATTCATAGTAATTTTACTGTAAAAAGATTATTTTATGTTATTATTATAATTATAGTAATTACCTAACACTAAGTTATTCTATTTATTACTTATAATAAATTATTTAAAATAAAAATATTATTCTAACATAAATTTTTACACTAATTAATAAAAATTTTAATCATCAAATTTAATTATATTAAAATAATTTTTAAAAAATATATTAATAAATTATAGAAATGGCACAATTTATAATTAAACTTAATTATCCATAACTTATAACTTATAGTTTTTAGTTAATAGAACTATTTTAAAAATTTATAATAAATTTCGTCGAACTAGAATAGTTATTGTAATTATAATAAATGAATTAAAATAATTTAATTTATTTATAACCAATAAAAACTTATTTGAGAAAATAAGTGTTATTATAACAAAAAAACTTACACTAAGATTTAATATTTTGAGTAAATTATTATTATTATTATTATATTTAATTTATTAGTTACACCAATTACATATTAATTATATAATTTATAATCTAACTTGGTAATAAAAAATTAAACCTATAACTCATAGTTTAAAAAATAGATTTCAAAAACTCATACACCTAATATAATTTTAAAATTTATGTAATTATTTTATATAAGAAATTAAGTATACTAAATCTTTTAATGTATTATTTATAGTTACATATTCAAAATAAATAATAATCATTACTGCATATATTCTAATAGTGATAATTAATATTTTAAGAGAAAAATATAATGTAATTAATTAGATATTATTACTTTAATGCCTAGTTATTGTAAACTAACTCTTATTTATTTATTTATTTATATATCACAGTATATTCGTAATTTATAATGGAACTTAATTAATGATGATTTAAAACTTAAAGTTATTGATTTTGAATCTGATTAAAAAAAATTATAGTAATTTTATTGTAATTAGAGTAATTAATGTAATGAACGTATTTCCATGGATTATAATCCAATAAATAAAATATTAATTTCTTATAATTTCTTATATACAATAAATAATCATTACTGCTTCTTTTTGAGTAATTTTATCTGTAATTAGTACAACTAATTAATGTAATTTCTGTAGATTATTTTTTTCATTAAGTGTTAATACTAAGTGATAAAAAAATTATTTTACAGTAATTTCAGTAATTCATAGTAGTTATTGTTCATATATAATATTAAATGTTGATTGTGATAGTTCAAAAATAGTTATAACAAGTGAAATAATAATGTGAATAATAATAAAATAGCTAACCTAGGTCACAATATAAAGGTATTGTTAATTGTTAATTATTTTATTTAACATTTTGTGTACCAAATGAAAAAGTTTGGAATAATGATAATAAAGTAGCCAATCTAAGGTCATTACGAACTACATTAATAATATTATTATTATGTTAAATTAATCATTCATAAAATTTAAATATTAATTGATTAAATCACTAACATATGTATAATTATTTTTAGTAATTATTATTGATATCGATTAAATATTAATTAGATAATACAATGTTATAATTGAAATTTTAAATAAGTTGATCCCCATTTATATATATATATAATATTTAATTGGTTAATTATGAAATTATTGTCTAATTATTATTGTTATTGTATGGAATTAGTTTATTAGTTTATTTTGAATTAACTAATGAATTTTTTTTCATTAGTTAATTAAATAACTAGTTAATTAGTCACTTACTTATTATATTATATTTATTTTTTTAAAAATAAAGATAAAAGATGTGGATTGTACCTTTTAGTTGTTAGGAGTTTGCGACTAAACTCTCTAGTTGCAACTTAACCCCAATTTCAAATTTTATTCCATAAGGTTTGTCTTCCATTCTTGTCTTCAAAAGTATGTAACAAAGGTCTTTGTGTCATGTTTTCATATTCATAATATGGGCATATGGGATGAACCAATTAAAAAATTTAACCCAATTGTTTTTAAAAAATTTATCTACCTACCACTTAGTTACCCTACCTTCTTAACCAACTTATCCACCTAGTTATTTACCTATCTACCTTACCTAAGCAGATATTTGGCCTATGTAAGTAAATATGTGTTGATTTTAAATAAATAAGTAGGTCCTACCTAACTACCTAGTTCAACCTATTTACATACACACCTACCTACCTAATTTAACCACTTACCTACCTACCTATTTAAATTGATTTTTTAAATTTTTAATTAATATGCCACGTGGTACATTTTGATTATGCCACCTGTCACAACCTAAAACCAATTAAACATAAAAATTTGATATCTTAAATTTTTAACATTTTAAAATAAATTAAATTAAATTAAAATATATTAAATTAATGACACATGGAAACATATCATAAGAACACGAGGTTAACGAAATTAGTTGCAAATTAGTTGTAAGCAACAATACATATACAATGGGTCAATGGATGAACATATATTTTGTTGACTTTTCTTTCCATCCATGAATGGTTGTTCTTTACAACTTGTCCAACACAACTAAGGGAAATATAGTTGCAAATGTTATTTGTAACCAAAAACTAATTACAGAAACTAGTTGTCAAAACCTTGAATTTTTTAATGTACGTTTTGGAAAAAAATTCTAAAATGAAAATGATTTTTTTTCATTTGAAAAAAGTGTGAATTTTTTTTTTAAAAAAAAGTTAGTTTTTATGAAACATTTGGAATAAACGACATAATAAATCTAATCATCACCCCATTTGTTTCATATCAAATGAGGTGGTCAAATGGCAATTGCAATGGGTTATTACCTCGGAGTCCAAACTTTGATAAAACTTCCATGTGGTCAATGGTGTTTGTTGACCATATCTACATAAATGATATTTTTATTAATAATATAAAATGAGAAAATCTAATTAATATTAAATATAATATGAACTATAATATAATATAAAAATCAATGCCATGTGCCAATTCCTAATTTGATTAATTCTTAGTGAATTTGCTTGTCCACACCAACTCGTCAACAATCATTAAGAGATGTGATGAATTCACTAGATTTTTAATATAATAAATTAATGGTGATTTCACCTAAATGATAAGTGAAACTCTTAATGAACTAGGGACACATCCCTACCAGTGTTCGTTCCTTGCTAGGCACATTCAACATCATTATGACTTAAATCCCCTTAGGCCTAGCCTCCAACATGTCGGAGGTGTGTGCTTTAGTCCAATAAAAAGTATGAACTTGAATTTCTGAAATCTAGCCCAAGAATCAACAAAATATGGAAGGTCAAGGTATGTCTCATATGCCTATAGTTTTTTAGAAGATTCAATGAAAACATATAAATCCTTGAAATCATTATAAACAAAATTATGGTTTGTTGTTTTTATGTAGGCTATTGATGTTGGATCAAAATATGGTGTTTTTGAGCTTGCTAAAATCTATCTCTTTTGGGATATTTAGGAATGACAAAACTTTGCACCCAAGGTTAATATAAATAATTTTAAATAATTCAATTATAAAGCTCATCTATTGCACCCTTTCCTATATGTCATGCTTGTAGGCTTGAATTTTAGTCTTGTTGCTCATCTTTTATTACTATTAGGTCTAATCCATGTTGGTTGTCCTCTTATAACTTTTCTTTCACTAACTTTTTTTATTTTTATAATAATGTTACTCTACTTTCAATACTATTAGATCTGATTTGTGTTGTTCTACCTTTATTTTGCAAGTTGATCTTTGTTATTCTAACCCATCTACTCTCAAATCTAAACTATGACCTTCATCTTTGCACTTCGATGTTTTAGCAAGAGGACATAGGATTTCTAGGAAAGATTGGAACTCCTCTTCATAACTACTCATGAGCTTTGAAATATTGAGAAAAAAAAGGAGGAATAGTATTGAAAAAACTTTTATATGTATTTAGATTTGCCCCACTAAACAATTGAAATTGTGCTTAATAGTTTTGGTGAAAATGCAACCCCCCCCCCCCCCCCCACCCACTCAACTATAAATAATATTCAACTATACATAGATTTAAATTTTTATTTTTTATCAGAAATGTCAG
>Ga0116231_10004709_pt1 | contig 27455 bp, 20 predicted proteins | sample S1TSphgellanicum_2_FD_89695 | JGI IMG/M metagenome (GOLD analysis project Ga0116231, IMG submission 89695) | Host-associated microbial communities from peat moss isolated from Minnesota, USA - S1T2_Fd - Sphagnum magellanicum MG | ecosystem: Host-associated > Plants > Peat moss > Unclassified... | reverse complement strand
CTGATCCACGAGCACCTGCCCACGTCGACCGAGCTGGCGCGCTACAAGACCCACCTGCGCGCGCTGCGCGGCCTGCCGGCCGCCCTGCGCGCGGCGCTCGAATGCCTGCCGGCCTCGACCCACCCGATGGACGTGCTGCGCACCGGCGCCTCGGTGCTGGGCGCCGTGCTGCCCGAGCGCGAGGACCATTCCATCGACGGCGCGCGCCACATCGCCGACCGCCTGCTGGCCTCGTTCGGTTCGATGCTGCTCTACTGGCACCACTACAGCCGCCACGGCCGGCGCATCGAGGTCGAGACCGGCGACGATTCGATCGGCGGCCATTTCCTGCACCTGCTCCACGGCAGCGTCCCGCCGGAACACTGGGTCCAGGCGATGCATACCTCGCTGATCCTGTACGCCGAGCACGAGTTCAACGCCTCGACCTTCACCGCGCGCGTGATCGCCGGGACCGGATCGGATTTCTACTCGGCGATCGCCGGCGCCATCGGCGCGCTGCGCGGGCCCAAGCACGGCGGGGCCAACGAGGCCGCGTTCGAGATCCAGTCGCGCTACCGCGACGCCGACGCCGCCGAGACCGATATCCGCGCCCGCCTCGAGCGCAAGGAGGTCATCATCGGCTTCGGCCACCCGGTGTATACCGTCTCGGACCCGCGCAACGCGGTCATCAAGGGCATCGCGCGGCGCCTGTCCGAGGACGCCGGCGCGATGCGCCTGTACGCGATCGCCGAGCGCCTCGAGCGGGTGCTGTGGGAGCAAAAGAAGATGTTCCCCAACCTCGACTGGTTCAGCGCGGTCTCCTACCACATGATGGGCGTGCCCACGGCGATGTTCACGCCGCTGTTCGTCATCTCGCGCACCACCGGCTGGAGCGCCCACATCATCGAGCAGCGCATCGACAACAAGATCATCCGCCCGAGCGCCAACTACATCGGGCCCGAGGACCTGCGCTTCGTCCCGCTGGCCGAGCGCGCCGCCTAGGCCGGCGGCCGCACGCCGGACCCCCTCCCCCCGCACCCTGCCCACGAGCCGCCGCGCCCCGCCAGGATCGCCAGCCATCGAAGACGAGAATGTCCGCATCCATCAGCAACAACCGCCCCGAGCCCGACGCCGTGCTCGCCGACATCGCCGACTACGTGCTCGAGGCCCGCATCACCTCGCGGGCCGCGTTCGACACCGCGCGCTACTGCCTGATCGACACGCTGGGCTGCGGCTTCGAGGCCCTGGCCTACCCGGCCTGCACCAAGCTGCTCGGCCCGATCGTGGCTGGGACCGTGGTCCCGCAGGGGGCCAAGGTGCCCGGCACGCCCTACCAGCTGGACCCCGTGCAGGCGGCCTTCAACATCGGCACGATGATCCGCTGGCTCGATTTCAACGACACCTGGCTGGCCGCCGAGTGGGGCCACCCTTCGGACAACCTGGGCGCGATCCTGGCCTGCGCCGACTGGCTGTCGCGCGTGGCGGTGGCGGCGGGGCACGCGCCACTGCCGATGCGCGCGGTGCTCGACGCGATGATCCGCGCGCACGAGATCCAGGGCTGCCTGGCGCTGGAGAACTCGTTCAACAAGGTCGGGCTGGACCACGTGGTGCTGGTCAAGGTGGCCAGCACGGCGGTGGCGTCGCGCCTGCTCGGCCTCTCGCGCGAGGAAACGATCAACGCCCTGTCGCTGGCCTGGGTCGACGGGCAGGCGCTGCGCACCTACCGCCATGCGCCCAACACCGGCTCGCGCAAGAGCTGGGCGGCGGGCGACGCCACGGCGCGGGGGCTGCGCCTGGCCCTGATTGCCCGCACCGGCGAGATGGGATACCCGTCCGTCCTGACTGCCAAGACCTGGGGCTTCTACGACGTCTCGTTCGGCGGCAAGCCGTTTCGCTTCCAGCGCCCGTACGGCAGCTACGTGATGGAGAACGTGCTGTTCAAGATCTCGTTCCCGGCCGAATTCCATTCGCAGACGGCGGTCGAGGCGGCGATGCACCTGCACGCCGAGCTGGCGCGCCTGGGGCGCACGGCCGAGGACATCCGCCGCATCACGATCCGCACCCACGAGGCCTGCCTGCGCATCATCGACAAGAAGGGGCCGCTGCACAACCCGGCCGACCGCGACCACTGCATCCAGTACATGGTCGCGGTGCCGATCCTGTTCGGGCGCCTGACGGCCTCGGACTACGAGGATGCGGTGGCGCAGGACCCCCGCATCGACCGCCTCCGGGATAAGATCGTCTGCGTGGAGGACAAGCAATTCACCCGGGACTACCACGACCCGAAGAAGCGCTCGATCGCCAACGGCCTGACGGTGGAGTTCGCCGACGGCAAGAAGCTCGCGGAAGTCGTCGTGGAGTATCCGATCGGCCACCGCAGCCGGCGCAAGGAGGGGATGCCGGTGCTGGTGGAGAAGTTCAAGACCAACCTGGCGCGCGTCTTCCCGGCGCGCCGGTGTGCCCGTGTGCTGGAGCTCGTGGAGGCGCCGCGGCGCCTCGATGCCACGCCGGTGCACGAGTTCGTCGATCTGCTGGTGGTCTGACGGGTATCACGCGGGTATCACGCGGGTATCACGCGCGCGCCGGGCTGCGGGCCGCGCAATCGGTCGATCACGGGATCGTTGCATGGCTGGATCGGTGCGTTTCTGGACGGTGTCGGTTTGCAGGAGGAATGGACATGATCACGAAGGCGGGTTCAAGGCCCCGGCGCGTCCCGGCGCGCCGGGCCTGGGTTGCGGCGCTCGGCGCCATGTTCGGCGCCGCGCTGCTGGGCGGGTGCGCGACGACCTACGAGTTGACGCTGATGCCGCGCGACAGCGGCAAGATGACCTACGGCACGGCCCATGACCTGGGCAACGGCCAGGCAAGCGTATCGATCGTCGTCGGCGACAAGACCTACGAGGGCAGCTGGGTCCAGGTGACGCCGGAGGTCTCGGCCAGCTACGTCGGCGGCTCGGCCTGGGGCTGGCACGGCTGGGGCCCGTACGGCGGGGTCGAGCGCTCGTATGACAACGCCACGGCCAAGGCCCTGCTGCAGGCCCCCGACGGCAGCGGCATGCGCTGCGACCTGTTCGGCCTCACGGGCGGGCACGGCACCGGCAAGTGCACCGACGACAAGGGCCTGGTCTACGACGTTCAACTCCGCGCACGGAACTCCCCATGAAAACCCTCGATCCGTTCCACAGCCTGGCCGAACTTCCGGGCGCCGGCGGCGCGCGCTACTTCGCGCTGGCCGCACTCGAGGAGGCCGGGCTGGGCAAGGTCTCGCGGCTGCCCGTGTCGATCCGGATCGTGCTCGAATCGGTGCTGCGCAACTGCGACGGCCGCAAGGTGACCGAGGAGCACGTGCGCCAGCTCGCGGCCTGGAAGCCGGTCGCCGAACGGGTCGACGAGATCCCGTTCGTCGTGGCCCGCGTCGTGCTGCAGGACTTCACCGGCGTGCCGCTGCTGGCCGACCTGGCCGCCATGCGCAGCGTCGCGGTGCGCGGCGGCCAGGATCCCAAGCGCATCGAACCGCTGGTGCCGGTGGACCTGGTCGTGGACCACTCCGTGATGATCGACAACTACGGCACGCCCGACTCGCTCGACCTGAACATGAAGCTCGAGTTCCATCGCAACCGCGAGCGCTACCAGTTCATGAAGTGGGGCATGCAGGCCTTCGACACCTTCGGCGTGGTGCCCCCCGGCTTCGGCATCGTCCACCAGGTCAACCTCGAGTACCTGGCGCGCGGCGTGCACCACAAGGGCGGCATCGCCTACCCCGACACGCTGGTCGGCACCGACAGCCACACGACCATGATCAACGGCATCGGCGTCGTGGGCTGGGGCGTGGGTGGCATCGAGGCCGAGGCGGCGATGCTCGGCCAGCCCGTGTATTTCCTCACCCCGGACGTCATCGGCGTGGAGCTCACCGGCCAGCTGCGCGGCGGCGTGACGGCGACCGACCTCGTGCTCACGATCACCGAGATGCTGCGCAAGGAAAAGGTCGTGGGCAAGTTCGTCGAATTCTTCGGACCGGGCACGGCCACGCTGTCGCTGCCCGACCGCGCGACCATCGCCAACATGGCGCCCGAGTACGGCGCGACCATGGGGTTCTTCCCGGTCGACGAGAAGACCCTGGCGTACTTCGAGGGCACCGGGCGCACGAGCGCCGAGATCGACCTCTTCGAACGCTACTTCCGCGCCCAGGGCCTGTTCGGCGTCCCGCTGGCCGGCCAGATCGACTACACCAAGACGCTGCGCCTGGAACTGGCCAGCGTGGCGCCGTCGCTGGCCGGCCCCAAGCGGCCGCAGGACCGCATCGAGATCGGCCGGGTCAAGTCCACGTTCACCGAGCTGTACTCCCGGCCGCCGGCGGAGAACGGCTTCAACCAGCCGGCCGCGCGCCTGCGCCACAGCGTCAAGACCGCCGCCGGCTACGAGATCGCCAGCGGCGACGTGCTGATCGCCGCCATAACCTCCTGCACCAACACCAGCAACCCGAGCGTGCTGCTGGCCGCCGGCCTGCTGGCCAAGAAGGCGGTGGAGGCGGGCCTGCGCGTCAAGCCGCAGGTGAAGACCTCGCTCGCCCCCGGCTCCCGCGTGGTCACCGAGTACCTGCAGCGTACCGGCCTGCTCACCTACCTGGAGCAGCTCGGGTTCAGCGTCGCCGCCTACGGATGCACGACCTGCATCGGCAACGCCGGTGACCTGCGGCCGGAGATCAACGACGCGATCACGCAGAACGACCTCGTGTGCGCGGCCGTGCTCTCGGGCAACCGCAACTTCGAGGCGCGCATCCACCCCAACCTCAAGGCCAATTTCCTCGCTTCGCCGCCGCTGGTCGTGGCGTATGCGATCGCCGGCACGGTGCTGCGCGACCTGATGACCGAACCGGTCGGCATCGGCAAGGATGGCCGCAAGGTCTGGCTGGGCGACATCTGGCCCACCGGGGCCGAGGTCGATGCGCTGCTGCCGCAGGCCATGGATCCGGCCGCCTTCCGCACCAACTACGGGCGCGTCAAGACCGAACCGGGCAAGCTCTGGCAGGGGATCGAGGGCGGCGTGGGCCAGACCTACGCCTGGCCCGAATCGACCTACATCGCCGAGCCGCCCTTCTTCGCCGACTTCACCATGCAGACGCCCACCGCCGCCCCGCCGGTCAAGAACGCGCGCGCGCTGGGCATCTTCGGCGATTCGATCACCACCGATCACATCTCGCCGGCCGGATCGATCAAGGAATCCTCGCCCGCCGGTCAATGGCTGACCGAGCACGGCGTGGCCAAGGCCGATTTCAACAGCTACGGATCGCGCCGCGGCCACCACGACGTGATGGTGCGCGGCACCTTCGCCAACGTGCGCATCAAGAACCTGATGGTGCCGCCGGCGGCCGATGGTTCGCGCATCGAGGGCGGCGTGACCATCCATCGCCCCTCGGGCGAGCGCCTGTCGATCTTCGACGCGGCGATGCGCTACCGCGCGGCCGGCGTACCGACCATCATCTTCGGCGGCGAGGAGTACGGCACCGGTTCGTCGCGCGACTGGGCCGCCAAGGGCACGCAGTTGCTGGGCGTGCGCGCGGTCATCGCGCGCAGCTTCGAGCGCATCCACCGCAGCAACCTCGTCGGCATGGGCGTGCTGCCGCTGCAGTTCCACGGCAACGACAGCGCCGCCTCGCTGCAGATCGTCGGCGACGAGACCTTCGACCTGCTCGGCCTGGAGGACCTGCGCCCGCGCCAGCAGGTGACGCTGGCGATCCGCCGGGCCGACGGCGCGCTGCGCACGGTCGAGCTGACGCTGCGCATCGACACGCCGATCGAGGTCGACTACTACCGCCACGGCGGCATCCTGCCCTTCGTGTTGCGCCAGCTGCTGGCCGACTGATGGCGCTTGCTCGAGCCGCTCGGCATGAGGCGGGCCCCATGAGCCGCGCCGCCTGATGGCGCTGGCGGTCATAGACACCAACGCCTGGCTCGATCTGTACGTCTTCCGGGATCCGGGGGCCCGTGCGCTGGACCAGGCGCTGCGCGATGGCGTGCTGGGCGCGGTGCGCAGCGAGCGCACCGATGCGGAGCTCGATGCCGTGCTGCGCCGGCCGCTCTTTGCGGCGCGCTGCGACCCGGCCGGCCAGCAGGCACTGCTGCAGGCCTGGCGCGCGCTGGCCCGACCGGTGCAGGACATGCGTGCGGCGCCCTGGTCCTGCCGCGACACCGACGACCAGAAGTTCCTCGACCTGGCCTTCAGCGCGCCGGCCGCCCTGCTGTTCACCAAGGACCGCGCGCTGCTCGACCTGGCGCGCCGCACGCGCCGGCAGGGGCTGCAGATCCTGCAGCCGGCCGCCTACGCTACAGTAGCGCCGCCCCGCTGCTGAGCCGAGCGGCCCCCACGGCCCCGAGACCATCCCGACGACCCGAGCACCGCCATGCCCGACACGACCCCGCCCGACACCGCCGCGCTCGACACCCTGATCGGTCCGTCCAAGCTGCCGGGCGTGGGCACGACCATCTTCACCGTGATGTCGCAGCTCGCCGTCGAGCACGGGGCCATCAACCTGGGCCAGGGCTTCCCGGACTTCGACGGCGCCGCGCGCCTGCAAGAGCTCGTCACGCAGGCGATGGCCGAGGGACTCAACCAGTACGCGCCGATGGCCGGCATCGCCCCGCTGCGCCGTGTCGTGGCCGACAAGATCGCCCGCCTGCACGGCCACCGCTACGACCCGGACCACGAGATCACCGTCACGGCCGGCGCGACCCAGGCGATCCTGACCGCGGTCCTGGCGATCGTGCGCCCGGGCGACGAGGTCATCGTGCTCGAGCCCGCCTACGACAGCTACGCGCCTTCCATCGCGCTCGCCGGCGGCCGCATCGTTCCGGTGGCGCTCGACCACACGCGCTCGTACCGTGCCGACTGGGACCGCGTCGCCGCCGCGATCACGCCGCGCACGCGCCTGCTGATCGTCAACTCGCCGCACAACCCGACGGGCGCGGTCTTCGGCCCCGACGACCTGGCGGCGCTCGAGCGCATCGTCGAGCGCCACGGCATCTTCCTGCTCGCCGACGAGGTATACGAGCACATCGTCTTCGACGGGCAGCCGCACCGCAGCGTGTCGGGATCGCGCGTGCTGGCGGAACGGGCCTTCGTGGTCTCGAGCTTCGGCAAGACCTTCCACTGCACCGGCTGGAAGATCGGCTACTGCGCCGCACCGCGCGCGCTGAGCCGAGAGTTTCGCAAGGTGCACCAGTTCAACGTCTTCGCGGTCAATCACCCGATGCAGTCGGCCATCGGCCGTTTCCTCGAGGATCCGGTGCCGTACGAAAGCCTGCCGGCGTTCTACCAGGCCAAGCGCGACCGCTTCCTCGCCGGCCTGGCACGGACGCGGTTCCGCGCGCTGCCCTGCCCGGGAACCTACTTCGTGCTGGCCGACTACCGCGCGATCAGCGACGAGCCGGAATTCGATTTCGCCCAGCGCCTGGTGCGCGAGCACGGCGTGGCGGCGATCCCCGTATCGGCCTTCTACCAGCAGCCGTTCGACAACGGCATCGTGCGCTTCTGCTTCGGCAAGCGCGAGGCCACGCTGGACGCGGGCCTGGAGCGCCTGGCGCGGGTCCAATGAGCCCTCACGAAATGGTTCAGGACCATTTCGTGCAAGCCGTTTCCCCGCTACCTCGAGGCAGAGGGGAAACGGGAGAGGGGTCGGATGTGGCCATGCTGCCAGTCGCCTGGCGGCTGGCTTCAGAGGATCTGCGCGGCGACGGAAAAGTCCAGGCGCGGGCCGCGCGGGTGGATCGCCGCCGGGTCCGCCACCCCCAGGTTGACCAGGAAGTTGGTCTTGTTGCGGCCATCGGGGAAGAACTCGGCATCGACCTTGGCCGGGTCGAAGCCCGACATGGCGCCGCAGTCGAGCCCCAGTGCACGCGCGGCGATGATCAGGTACGCCCCCTGCAGGCTGCTGTTGCGAAACGCGGTGGAATGCGCCACCGCGGCGTTGCCGGCGAATATCGGCCGGGCATCGTAGGCCGGGAATTGGCTCGGCAGGTGATCGAAGAACTGCGCGTCACCGGCGATGATGACGGTAACCGGGGCGGCCATCGTCTGCGGCAAATTGCTGGGCGACAGCGCCGGCTTGAGTCGCTCCTTGGCCTCGGCGCTGCGCACGAACACGTAGCGCCCGGGCTGGCAATTGAACGAGGTCGGCCCCCATTTGAGCAGGTCGTAGAGCGCGTGCAAGGTCGCGTCCGGTACCGGGTCGGCGCGAAATCCATGGGCGGTGTGGGCGGCGCGGAAGATCTGGTCCAGGGCGGCATCGGGCAAGGCAGGTTTCATCGTCAGGGTTCTCGGTGAAGGGTGGACGGAGGGGGGGACGGTAGGACCATAAGCGGCCGATCGCGCGCGCCGGGATCGGCTCGTCGAAGAAAATCATAGCGTGGCGGAAGCAAGAATTCCGTGCGGCGCAGCGCAGCGGCCCTTCTCCCCTCTCCCGCGCTCCGCGCGGGAGAGGGGTCGGGGGAGAGGGTGGGTGCTGGGCGATTCGGCTATTCAAGCACCCTCACCCCAACCCTCTCCCACTGGCGTGGGAGAGGGGGAAAATCGTCCCGGCCCGTGGTCAACGCTCAAGGCTCGTCGGGCGGATCGATGCCCACCGGCTCGATCGGCAGGATGCGCGCCGACTGCTCCACCGACAAGGCCTCGACCCCCTTGAGCGCCTTTTGCATCTGGCGCGCGCGCACGTCGGCCGAATCCAGCGTGTTGGAGACCGTCCGCACCTGGTCGCGCACCTTGACCAGCCACTCGCCGAAGCGGCCGAACTCGGTCTTCACGGCGCCCAGCAGGCGCCAGACTTCGGCCGAGCGCTGCTCGATGGCCAGCGTGCGAAAACCCATCTGCAGCGTGTTGAGCATCGCGAACAGGGTGGTGGGCCCGGCGATGACCACGCGCCGTTCCCGGTTGAGCGTGTCCACGAGGCCGGGCCGGCGCAGGATCTCCGCGAACAGGCTCTCGGAGGGGACGAACAGGATCGCGAAGTCCGTCGTGTGGGGCGGCTCGACGTACTTGTCTCGGATGCTGCGCGCCTCGGCCTTGATGCGCGTCTCCAGCGCGCGCCCCGCATCCTCCACGGCCACCGCGTCGCCCAGTTCCTGCGCCGCCTGCAGGCGCTCGTAGTCCTCCGAGGGGAACTTGGCGTCGATGGGCAGCCACACCGGCTCGCCCTCGCCGCGGCCGGGCAGGCGCACGGCGAAATCCACGCGCTCGGCCGAGCCCGGCCGCGTGGCCTGGTTGACCGCGTACTGGTCCGGCAGCAGCACCTGTTCGAGCAAGGTGCCCAGCTGCGCCTCGCCGAAGGTGCCACGCACCTTGACGTTGCCCAGCACCCGCTTGAGGTCGCCGACACCGGCGGCCAGCGACTGCATCTCGCCCAGGCCCTGGTGCACCTGCTCCAGGCGCTCGGACACCTGGCGAAAGGACTCGCCCAGCCGTGTCTCGAGCGTGGCCTGGAGCTTTTCCTCCACCGTCGCCCGCATCTGGTCGAGCTTGGACTCGTTGCCGGTCTGCAGCGACTGGAGCCGCGCCTCGAGCGTCGTGCGGATCTGCGCCAGGTCGCGCTGCAGCGAACGGTTCATCTCGCTCAGCTGCTCCTGCATCGTGCGTCCGTACAGGGCCAGCTGCTCGGTGTGCGCGCCGCCGCTCTGTGCCAGCTGTGCCCCGAAAGCCGCCTGCAGCTGTCCGAGCCGGTTCTCGGTCTCCATGCGCGCGGCGCTGCCCTGGCCCTCCAGCGCCTGGCGCAGCTCGCGCTCCAGGCGCTGGTTGTCCTCGTGCAGGCGCGCCAGCGCCTGCGCCAGGGCCACCTCGCTGCCCTGGCCGCGCGCCGCGATGCGCAACCAGACCAGGGCCAGCCCGAAGACCAGGGCCAGGCACAGCGCCAGGCTCAGCGTCGCGATCAGGGTCAGCGGGTCCATCGATCCGACCTACGGCGTCCGACTGCGCGCGGCGGCCGGCGCGCGATCAGGCATTGCGCAGCGATGCCAGCGGCGGCGTGTCGAGGATGCGGCGCATGCCGGCCCAGCCGCCGAGCAGGGCGGCGGCGATGCCGGCGGCGATGCCGGCGGCGAAGATCCACGCGTGCGGGGTGAAGTCGAATTCGAACGCAAAGCGCGCCAGTGCCCAGGCGATGGCGGCGGCGCCGACGGCCCCGAGCACGCCGGCCAGCGCGCCCATCAGCAGCATCTCGGCCGTCTGCGCGTTGGCCAGCTGGCGGCGCGAGGCGCCCAGCGCGCGCAGCAGGGCCGACTCGCGCACGCGCTCGTCGTGCGAGGACACGAGCGCGGTGTAGAGCACCAGCACCCCGGCGGCCAGCGCGAACAGGAACAGGAACTGCGCCGCGCCGATCAGCTGGCCGAGCAGCGCGCGCACCTGGCCCAGGACGAGGTCGATGTCGATCACCGTCAGGTTGGGAAAACGATGCACGAGCGCGCCCGTCACATCGGCCTGGGCGGCCGGCAGGTAGAACGCGGTGATGAAGCTCTGCGGCGCGCCGCTCAGCAGGTAGGGCGCCATGATGACGAAGAAATTCACCCGCATCGAGTCCCAGTTGAGCTTGCGCACGCTGGTCACGGTGGCGTCCACCATCTGGCCCGCCACGTCGAAGCGCAGCCGCTGCCCCAGCCCGATGTGCAGGCGCTTGGCGATGCCCTCCTCGATCGACAGCTCGGGCGCCGTGGGGGCGAACCAGCGCCCGCGCACGATCTCGTTGTGCGCCGGCGCTTCGGTGCCGTAGGAGAGATTGAATTCGCGCTCGACCAGGCGGCGCGACTGCTCGTCGTCGAAGTCCTCCGGCGTGATGGCCTTGCCGTCGACCTGGACCAGGCGCCCGCGGATCATGGGCTCGAGCAGCACGCCGCTCACCCCGGCGGCCGCCAGCTGCGCGCGCACGGCCTCGCGCTGCTCGGGCTGGATGTTGATGACGAAGCGGTTGGGCGCATCGGCCGGCGCCTGGCCGCGCCACTGGTCGATGAGATCGGTGCGCACGACGGCCAGCAGCAGCAGGGCGGTCAGGCCGATGGACAGGGCCACGAGCTGCGCCACGCTGGCGCCGGGACGGCGCTGCACCGCCGCCAGCGCGAAGCGCCAGGCCACGCCCAGCGGCGTGGCGCCGGTGTCGGCGCGGCGCAGGCGCACGAGCAGGCGCAGCAGGCCGTGCGCGACCAGCGCGAAGAAGGCCACGCAGCCCAGGAAGCCGGCACCGACGATGGCGCCCAGCTTGAGGTCGCCGGCGGTCCACACGAGCAGCACCGCGAAACCCGCGCCGCCGGCCAGGTAGGCGGCGAAGGTACGCGTGGCGGGCGCCCCCATGTCGCGGCGCAGGACGCGCACCGGCGAGATCCGGCGCAATTGCTCCAGCGGCGGCAGCGCGAAGCCCAGCAGCAGCACCATGCCGCACAGCAGGCCCTGCAGCGCCGGGTAGACGGTCGGCAGCGGCACGTCCTGCTGCAGCAAGCCGGCCAGCAGGCCCATGAGCACCAGGTGCAAGCCCAGCCCGGCCGCGACCCCGGCAACGCTGGCCAGCACGCCGATGGCCGCGAACTCCGCCGCGAACAGCACCACGATGCGTCCCTGCGACAGCCCGAAGCAGCGCATCAGCGCGCAGGCGTCCAGGTGGCGGGCCGTGAAGCGGCGGGCCGAACTGCTCACCGCCACCGCCGCCACGAGCACCGTGAGCAGCGCCACGAGACCCAGGAAGCGATCGGCGCGGCCGATCGTCCGCTGCATCTCGGGGCGTGCGTCGTCGAGCGACTCGACGTGCTGGCCACGGCCCAGGCGCGGGCCCAGCGCGGTGACGAGCGTGCGCACCGCGGCGCGGTCGCCGGCGATCAGCCAGCGGTAGCTGACCCGGCTGGCCGGCTGTATCAGGCCGGTTGCGGCGAGGTCATCGGCGTTGATCAGCACCCGCGGCGCAAAGCCCATCACCTGCACGAGCCGGTCCGGCTCGGCCGCGATCACCGCGGCCACGCGCAGGGCCTTGTTGCCCAGGCGCAGCGTGTCGCCCAGCCGCAGGCCCAGCGCCGCGAGCACCGGCGCCTCGACCCAGGCGCTGCCGGCCGCCGGCACCCCGGTCGCGACATGGGTGGCACCGGCAGCGGATGGCCCGCCAGCGGCGCCGCTGCCAGGCACCCCGGCCGCATCGTCCAGCAGCACGGTGCCGCGCAGCGGATACGTGGCCGTGACTGCCTTGACCGCCACGAGCAGGGTCGCGTCCCCGGGGCCGTCGCCCAGGGCCATGCTCGGGAAAGAGATCGTCTGGGCGCTGCGCAGGCCGGACTTGCCGGCGTCGTCGATCCAGCCCGGGTCGATCGGGTGATCGGACTCCACTACCGCGTCGCCGCCCATGGTCTGGGCCGCGTCCCGCTGCAGGCCCAGGCGCACGCGGTCGACGAAGAAGCCCACGCTGGTCACCGCCGCGACGGCGATGACCAGGGCCAGCGCCAGCAGGCGCAGCTCGCCGCCGCGCCAGTCGCGCACCATCATGCGCAGGGCCTGGCGCAGCAAGGTCGACACGGACATGGTCGCTGCCATGCTAGGCGGCCGGGAGCCGCGCCGGGGCGCGCGGCCGCGGGTCGCCCAGCGCCGTGAACGCATCGGCCGCCATCGGGCGCAGCAGCTCGCGCGGCGCGGCGCCGCCGAGCCAGCGCGCGTCGTCGGCCGCATCGACCACCACGATCGAACGCTTCTCGTCGCCCGGGGCGTGGAAGCGGCCCATCACGGGGTGGGCATCGGCATTGATCGTCAGCATGCTGAACGAGATCACGTCGGTGCCGTCCGGCCCGCGCCACCGGTCCCAGATGCCCCCGACCGCAAACGGCGCGCCGTCGCCGCGCTGGATGCGCCAGCGCACTGCCCGGCCGGACTCGTAGTTGGGTTCGTAGAAGGCCTGCATCGGCACCAGGCAGAACTGCCCCAGGCGCCAGGGCCGGCGGAAGCTGGGTTTCTCGGCCACGGTTTCGGAGCGTGCGTTATAGGTGCTGCGCGCGATCTTGGTGTCGCGCGCCCAGTGCGGGATGAGGCCGAAGCACGCGCGCACGCACTCGAGCACGCCCTCACGCTGGCGCACGATGGGCATGGCGCTGGCCGGGTAGGCCTCGGCCGCGTAGTCGAAGTCGGCGTCGACGCCGAAGCGCGCGGCGATGTAGTCCCGGCTTCCGGGCCGATAGTTGGTGCACATCGCCGTCGCGCTGCCCGCAAGAACGCATCGAGGCGCCGCGCGCCTAGTCGCGCTCGATCAGCTCGATGCGATACTGGTCCGGGTCCTCGACGAAGGCGATCACCGTGTTGCCGCCCTTGACCGGACCGGCCTCGCGGACGATCTTGCCGCCGGCCGCGCGGATGCGCTCGCAGGTGGCCGCCACGTCCGGCACCGCCAGGGCGATGTGGCCGTACGCCGAGCCGAGCTCGTAGCTGGCGACGCCGTAGTTGTACGTGAGTTCGATCTCGGCGTCGCCATCGGCATTGCCGCGCCCGTAAGCCACGAACGCCAGCGAGTATTTCTGCTCGGGCCGGTCGGTCGTGCGCAGCAGGTTCATGCCCAGCACGCGGGTGTAGAAATCGATGGAACGGGCCAGATCGCCGACGCGCAGCATGGTGTGCAGGATTTTCATGCCGCAAGTATGCCACCACGGGCCCGCGTCCTGGCCGCACCGGCGCCTACTGGCCCGGCGTCTACTGGCCCGGCGGCGGATTCCAGTAGACGATCAGGTAGTAGATGCCCCAGATCGTCAGTCCCACCGCGGTGAGCCAGAGCCAGATCGGAATGCGCCCCTTGCGCTCGGCGATCCCGGAAACCGCGTAGACGTAGACCTCCGGGGGTGACGTCGCGCCGGGGTCCGTGGGCAGCGTCGCGCCCTCGCGCGCCACGGCCGTGGCGGGCGCCGGGCTTGCGTCCGCCTGCGCTGCTGCGCCGGGGTCTTCCGTGCTCATGGTCGCTTCGCCTTTGCCAGTGTGACGGCGCCGGCGGCACCGGGATCGGCCGCCCCCTCGCCCAGCAGCCGTGGATCGATGCGATGGTGCTCGGCGGCATCGGAGATCGAGGCCCAGATGCGCGCACGCGCCGCGGAGATCTGGAACCGGGCATTGCCGGCCCGCGGCGGCAGCGGGCCGCCGGCCGAGCAGAAGTCCAGGATCGGCTGGACGATCGCCTCGCAGGTGGCCTTGAACCAGGGCAGGCTCGTGGCGCAGGCATTGAGGGTCTGCACCGGTGCGGCCAGTCCGACCGCCTCCAGCGAGGCGATGTGGGCATTGACGCGCAGCGACTGGACGTAATGCACGATGTCCCATATCTGTTCCGGCGTGATCACGCCGACGAACGGCGGCATCGGTCCGCCGCCGATGCCGGCCGATATGGTCTTGAAGATGTGCTGGCCGTCGTGGCCGAGCTTGACCCCGCCGGTCGTACCGGCCGGGAGCGTGAAGTTGGCCGGCTTGATCGGCTGGCCCCAGCCATCCTGCAGCGCCTCGGCCGTGACGCCGTTGCCCAGGCCTGCGTCGCCGTGGCAGATGTTGCATCCGGCGCGCTGGTACTGCACCTGGCCATTGGCGATCGAGGCCTCGGTCACCGGCGGCTCGGGCGGGATGGGGATGGGCGCACCGGGTTTTTCGGTCTTCCAGCGCTCGGAGAAGGTCTTGATGTAGGCGATGACCGCGACCCGCTCCGGCCCCGGGATCTCGTACCACGGCGGCATGGCCGTGCCCCAGAGCCCATGGCTCAGCGTGATGTAGAGGTCCTCGTCCGAGGGCAGGGACGTCGGGCCACCGCTCGTGGAGCGGAACTTGAAGATTCCCGTGGTGAAGTTGCGCGGCTTGGGGTAGAGGAAGCGCGCCGAGACGCCGTTGCCGTCGCCCTTGACGCCGTGGCAGCCGATGCAGCGGCGCACGTACACGGCATGGCCCTGCGCCTGCAACTCCTGTGGCGTGGCCGCCGCGACCACGGGCACGACCGCGCCGTCCGGAAAGCGGGTCGGGGCGAAGATCTCGTGCCAGTCGCCGATCGAGGTGCCCAGCTTCTGCAGGTAGGCCACCAGGTCCTTGCCGTCGGCGTTGAGCACCGGCGTCTTGGACTCGTCCTCGCCGTTCTCGAACAGCCAGGGGAAGCGCGGCATGATGGAGTCGGTGACGACGTTGCGCGGGTTCCAGTGGTGCGCGATATGCCAGTCGTCGCCGTAGCGCAGGCCCTCCCGCGTCAGGTCCGGGCCGATGCGCCGCGTGCTGAGCATCTGCGGCTGGTCGAACACGTATTCGCCGGCCTGCGAGACCGGGCCCCAGCGGCTCGTCTCGCCGGTGACCGCACGCACGTACTGCGAATGGCAGTACCAGCAGCCGTCGCGTATGAAGACCGCGCGGCCGCGGCGCTCCTGCGGCGTGTAGTCCTCGACGCGGATGGTCTGGCCGGTGGTCTCCGAGGTGACGCTCGCATCGTAGGTCTGCGGCAGCAGCGAGGGGATGATGCCCTGGACGACGACGGCCAGCACGAAGAAGGCGATGCCGGAGACGAGGAAGATGGTCGAGGGATGGCTGTACCAGCCGACCTCCTCGGCGGCCGGGTGCGACTCCGCGACCGCCGGCACCGCGCTATCGGCGTGCGCTTCGACCGGCACGCCCCGGCGCGCGGTCATCGCGAAGTTGATGGTCATGAGCACGAAGCCCACGTCCATGGTCGTGCCGGCGATCGTGCGCACGAACCACCAGGGTTTCATGTCGACGACGGTATCGACGAAGTTGCTGCCGGTCTCGAGCAGGTGCCCCTGCAGCAGGCCCTGGGTCGCGAGGCCCAGCAGCATCACCGTGGTGCCCACGATCGTCAACCAGACATGCCATTTGGCCAGCAGCGGGCTCCACAGCTGGCGCCCGGTGACGCGCGGCCAGACGTAGTACATGCTGCCCACCGCCGCCAGCACGAACGTGGCGAAGACGGTGAAGTGCGAGTGCGAGATGACGAAATCGGTGAAGTGCGTGAGCTCCTGCATGCGCCGCAGCGCCTCGGTCGAACCCTGGAAGCAGCCGATCAGGTAGAAGAACGTGGCCAGCAGCAGGAACTTGGCCGCGTAGCTCTCGGAATCGCTGCCCTGCAGGATGGCGCGCCAGCGCCCCCATGCGGTGCCGAACATGTTGGTGACGACCGCCCATACCGGGACGATCAGCATCATGCTGGCGACGATGGACAGGGTCTGGTTGTGATACGGAATCGGGCTGAAGATATAGTGGTGCGTGCCGACGAACGGATAGAAGAAGGCCAGCGACCAGAATCCCAGCAGCGACAGGCGGTGGCTGAAGAGCGGGTTGCGCGCCGCCAGCGGCAGGAAGTAGTACATCAGGGTCAGGCCGGCCGGCGTGATCCACAGCCCGACCACGTAATGGATGTACAGGCCATGCAGCGCCGTGTTGCTGATGCCCGACATCGGCACGTAGGGCAGCATCGCGCCGCCCAGGATCAGGTTCATCGTCGTCCATACGAGGCCGGCGATCGCGTACCACAGCGCAACGTACAGGCCCCGCTCCTTGCGGCGGAAGATCGTCACCAGCACCTGGCCGCCGATCACCGAGAGGATGAGCCAGCGCAGCAGGTTGAACGGCCACTGGTATTCGCCGGCCTCGAAGCCCAGGTTGTAGCCCATCATCAGCGAGATCGAACCGGTGACGAGGAAGATGTTCCAGGCCACCACCATCGGCCAGCCCGCCCCCTCGAGCGCCATGCGCCGTCCGCACAGGCGCGGCACGAGGTAGTACAGCAGCCCGAGCACGGGCGTGGAGAAGGCGCCGAAGATCACCCCGTTGACGTGCACCGGGCGCAGGCGGCCGAACGTGAGCCACGGCACGCCGCCGAGGAAATCCGGGTAGTTGAACTTGATCGAGACCAGCAGCCCGACGAGCGGGAAGATCGTCATCCAGACGATGGCGGACCACAACCACGCGCGTACCAGGGCGTAATTGACGATGTCGATGCCATCGACCTGGGGACGCGGCACCGGCCTTGGCACAGGCATGGCACCAGGGTTCAGCGCCAAGGATCCGGGATCTGGCATGACATCTCTCCGTCGCGTGGGGACATGATCGGCGTGGCCCGGAACACGACGGGCAGTGACCACGGCCGAATGCTGCAATGTGCGCCGGCAAGCGTCCGTGCGCTAGCATACAGCGTTGCTCGAGGCATTGCGGTATGCGCCTCGCGCTCGCGAAAGGGGCGCATCACCTCGTGCGATGCAGGGACAGCGCGGCGGCGGGACGTGCCGGGAGCAGCGGCCGCTAGTTGCGCACGAGGCTGGCGTGGACCACGCGCCAGTAGAGCCAGCCGCACCAGGAGAAGCCGACGATGAGCACGGCGCTCGAGACGTAGGCGAAGGTCTGCGCCGCGCATATCTGCGGCGCGGCGACCAGCATCGCCAGGGAGCCCACGAGCACGGGTGCGGTCCACTTGAGCGCCAGCTTGAACGGGCCCACCGCGGCGTGGTGCTTGTCGAGCTGGCGCTTGAAGTGGTCGTGCATCCCGGTGAAGAACTCGACGTCCTGCTCGAGGCAGGCCGGATTCTCCAGGATCACGGCCTCGACGCGGGCCATGAACTCGTCGTAATTGGCCGCCGCCACCATGTGACGCAGCTGCGGCTGGCCGGCGATCGCGTCGCAGATCATCTCGCCGGCGGCCTTGAGCGCAGCCGACTGCCCCTGGACCTGGAACAGGACGAACGCACCGAGGAAGCCGATCAGGCTGGCCAGCGCCTGGGCAACGGTGCTGGCCAGGTAGTAGATGACGTTCGGTTCCATGGATCCTGACGACGCCGCGCGCGCTGCGGATGACCTGCGCATGACCGGGAGGGCCGCGCGCGCCGTTGGAGGCAGGCACCCCAGCCCCGCACCTTACGGTGCCCGCGCCCGGCGGTCTGTGCGCACGCCAGCGCGCGGTGTCACAATCGCCACGCTGCGGGCACGATGCCGGCGCATGACGACGAAGGGCACGGCGCGGCCATAGGCGATGAGGATCGGCTTGCAGACCTGGGGCAGCGAGGGCGACATCCAGCCCTTTGTCGCCTTGGCCGCGGGACTGGCCGGCGCCGGACACACGGTGACGCTGGTGGTCACGGACATCCACCAGCACGACTACACGCCGATGGCACGGCGCCACGGCTTTGCCTGGCGCAGCGTCACGAGCCCGGACCTGCGCGACACCGAAGCGATGGAGGAGATCGGGCGGCGCCTGTTCGCCACCAGCAGCCCGGTGCGCCAGGTCGAGCTGCTGATGGAACACTGGTTCGAGCCCGCCCGGCAGGTGCTGTTCGTCGCCGCCACCGAACTGTGCGCCGGCAGCGACGCGGTCGTCGGCCACGCGGTGATGGATCCGCTGCGCGTCGCCGCGCAGCTCGCCGGGATACCGATGGCCACCCTGGTGCCGGCGCACCTGGGCATCCCGACCCTGACGCGCCACCCGTTCGGTGCGCCGGACCTGGGGCGATGGGCCATCCCCCTGTGGTGGAGATTGGCCCGGGCGCTGCTCAACCGCAGGTACCTGCCGCCGGTCAACGCGCTGCGCCGGCGCCACGGCCTGGCGCCGGACGCCGATGTACTCACGCAGACCTGGTGCTCCGAACGGCTCAACCTCGTCGCGGTGAGCCCCGTGCTGTGCGTGCGCCCCGCCGACTGGGGCGCGCAGCACCGGGTCTGCGGCTTCCTGAACCTGCCGCCCGAGCAACTGGTGGAGACGATCCCGCCCGGCCTGGAGGACTTCCTGGCCCGGGGCGAGCCCCCGGTGTACTTCACTTTCGGCAGCATGATGCCGCGCAACCTGGAGACCATCCGCGAGGTGGCCCAGGTGTGGTCGGCAGCCGTGCGCCTGACCGGCTGCCGGGCCATCTTCCAGCTCCCGTGGGAGGACCTGCCGGCCATCGACTGCCCGCCCGGCGTGTTCCGGGTGCAGCGGGCACCCCACCGGGCCGTCTTCCCCCGTTGCGCGCTGGTCGTCCACCACGGCGGCGCCGGAACCTCGCAGTCCACCTTGATGGCGGGGCGGCCCGCGGTCGTCGTGGCGCACCTCGTGGACCAGTTCTTCTGGGGCGAGGAACTGGAACGCTTGGGCGTGGCCGGACCCTCGTGCAAGCGCCGGGCCTTCACGGCAAGCGCGCTGGCGGCGTCCATGCAGCACGTGCTAGCCGCGCCCGGCATGGCCGCACGCGCCGCCGCGCTGGGCGCGGCGATGGCGACAGAAACGGGAGTCGCCAACGCCGTGGCGGAGATCGAGGCGATGCTCGCCACAGCAAGCTCCCCTCTCCCACGCCAGTGGGAGAGGGGCCGGGGGTGAGGGCGTGAAAAATTGGAAACCGATGCGCCGAAGCACCATCCTGACCCGCGCACTGGCGCTCCTCATCGGCGTGCCCCTGCTGCTGGCGCTGTCGGCCGCCGCCACGCTATACGCGCTGGATCGCCGCAGCGGCAGCATCGTCTCCTCCGGCCGCGAGCGCTCCTACCTGCTGCACGTGCCGCCTTCGTACGACCCCGGCAAGCCGGCCGCGCTCGTCATCAGCCTGCACGGCGCAGCGCTCTTTCCGGCGGTGCAGCGGTATCTGAGCGCTTGGGACCGCCTGGCCGACGAGCAGGGATTTCTCGTCGTCTATCCGGCCGCCGGCGGCTTCCCGCCGATCTGGCACGTCGACCGCAGCCCCGGGCGCGCCACGGACGTGCGCTTCATCGCGGACCTGATCGACGCGTTGCAGGCCCGGTATCGGATCGACCCCGCCCGGATCTACGTCAACGGCATGTCCAATGGCGGCGGCATGGCCTTCGTGCTCTCGTGCACGCTCTCGGACCGCATCGCGGCGATCGGCATGGTGTCGGCGGCGCAATCGCTGGCCTGGGAATGGTGCACCGATGCGCGGCCGGTGCCGATGATCGACTTCCACGGCACCGCCGACCCCGTGGTGCCGTACGACGGCGGCCCCTCCCCGGCAGCGCGCAACGCCGTGTTCCCGAGCGTAAGAGGCTGGGCCGCCGCCTGGGCGCAGCGCAACCACTGCGCGCCCGAGGGCGTCGAGGCGACGCTCGCCGCCGATGCCACGCGCCTGGTCTACGCACGCTGCGCGGCCGATGCCACCGTCGAACTCGACACTGTCCTGGGCGGCGGCCATACCTGGCCCGGCGGCCGACCCACGCCCGGCTGGCTGGTCGGGCCCACGAGCACCGACCTGGACGCAACACGGCGGATGTGGACATTCTTCCAGCAGCATCCATTGGCCGGACGCTAGTTCCGATTGCGAGCATCGGCGATCCGCCGTAGCCTCGCCACACGGACCGGCGCTGGCATCCCTGCCCAGCGGTGCCTGCCCGCCACCCGGGAGACACGATGCCCCTGCACATGCACAACGACCCACGCGAAGCCACGCAAGAGATCCCCGTCACGCCCGCCGAGCGCGCCGCGCGCGTCGAACTGGCCGCGTGCTACCGCATCTTCGACATGCTGGGCTGGACCGAATTGATCTTCAACCACATCACCTTGCGCGTACCCGGACCGCAACGCGTGTTCCTGATCAACCCGTTCGGGCTGCATTACAGCGAGGTGACCGCATCCAATCTCGTCGCCATCGATATCGACGGGCGGCCCGTGCGCGCCGGCCAGCACCCGGTGAACCGTGCGGGTTTCGTCGTGCACAGCGCCATCCACGCCCGGATCGACGGCGCGCACTGCGTGATGCATACCCACACCACGGCCGGCAGCGCGGTCGCCGGCCTCGAGTCGGGTCTGTCGCACGACTCCTTCTACGGCGCGATGCTCGATGGCCGCGTGGCCTACCACGATTTCGAGGGGGTCACGGTCAACCCGGACGAGCAGCAGCGCCTGCTGCGCAGCATCGGCGACAAGAAGGTGGTCATCCTGCGCAACCACGGCCTGCTGGCCTGGGGCGCGAGCATCCCCGAGGCCTTCCTGTGGCTGTGGACGCTGCAGCGCGCCTGCGAAATCCAGGTGACCGCGGCAGCGGCCGGACCGACGCGCCGGCTGGCGCCCGCCGTGCTCGCGCAGGCCGCGCGCGAAGGCGGGGCCGTGGAACCGATCGTCTACGACATGGTGTACGCGGCACTCAAGCGCAAGCTCGACACCGTCGACGAAGGCTACAAGGCCTGATCGCCGTCGTGCGCCGGGCGCTGCGGCACGCCGCCGAGCGACCCGGCCCAGCGATGCGCTCCATCGCCGGAAGCGGGCCTCCGCTGTCGGGCAGACGGCACGGCGCATTTCTGGCGATATCTGATCGCCAGGACGCGACTCAGAGAGTATTTCCCTCTGACAGTTTTATCATTTATTTCCGCAAAGAATCATTTAGAGAATCCTTGCAGAAGTGGGCCACCCGCGGCCCGCTTTTCCCTGCGTGGATCTGCGCTCGACGGAGTCCAATCCCTGGAAGGCAGCAAGTGCATGCGTCATCCTCGTGTCCGGCCGCCCGTCCCTGAAGAAAATCATGCGATCACGAGGCCGCAGCTTTCTCACCGGCAGGAAAGAGCGCGATGGACAACCGTGTACCCGTACCCAAGGGCCTGCTGCAGCTCTATTCGACGCTGTCACACGACGTGTTCGACCGCAACGGCCACTTGCTGCTGAAGGTGGGGACGGTGCTCGAATCCGAGGCGCTGATCGAGCGCCTGGAGGAGAAGGGCCACTTCGACCCGGAGGCGATCGATACGCTGCGGGCCGCATCGCGCACGGTCGGACGGACCGCACCCAGCGATTATGTCCCCGACCGCGGTGGCGGGAGCTTTTCCGCCATCAGCGCGCTCAACCACGCCTGCGCCCGCCTGCAGGCCGTGCTGGAGGACCCAGGGACCGCCGTGGAGGCCGAGGTCACGTCGATCGCCGAGCTGATCGCTCGATGCTGCTCGCTCGATGGCGACGCGAGCCTGGCAACGCTGCTCCATCCGCTGCCCTTCCCCTACCACGTGCGCCATCCGGTCAACGTGGCGACGCTGACCTCGCTGTTGCTGCTGCGCTCGCAGCACGATGCCGCCCGGCGCAGCGCCGCAGTGCACGCGGCGCTGACGATGGACATCGGCGCGCTGAACCTCAAGGACATCCTGTACCGCGCACCGAGCCAGTGGACCGATGACCAACGCAGCAGGGTCCACGCCCACTCGGCCGCGGGCGTCGAGGCGCTGCTGGCGCGCGGCGTGCGCGATCCGCTCTGGCTGGCCATCGTCACGCAGCACCACGAGGCGCTCGACGGATCCGGGTTTCCGTCCGGACTGACGGCGAACCGGATCCTGCCCGAGGCCCAGGCGGTAGCGATCGCCTGCACGTATTGCGCGCTGATCTCGGAGCAGCCGCAGCGCGAAGCGCTGCTGCCGCCGGAGGCTCTCAAGGCCCTGCGCACCCAGCACGCGGCGGCGGTGGCGCCGGAACTGACGGCCGCACTGATCTCCGCGCTGGGGATATTCCCGCCCGGGATGTTCGTGCGCCTGGTCAATCGCGAGACGGCGGTCGTCGTCCGGCGCCTGATCGATCCGCGCCATCCGGTGGTGTTCGCGATCTGCGGACCTTCGGGCATGCCCTACGAGGCGCCGCGCAAGCGCATGACCGCAAGCCAGCCGATGTATGCGATCGAGCGCTGCATTGCGCGCAAGCAATGTCCGGTCACGCCGGTGCTCGAAGAACTCTGGCCGCCGACGCAGTGCGCGGCACAGCCGACCGAGGCGGCGTAGCCAGCGGGTATTTCCTCAGCCCGGGTCCATCGCGCACTTGGACAGCAGGACCGTGCAGTTCGTACCGTTGGACTCGCGGCACTTGCGAAGCGCGTTGGTTTCCGCCACCTTGCGCGTCATGTTGTTGTAGGCGCCCCACATCCCATTGGGACTCTCCGCATAGGCGATGCATTGGTTGTGGAGCAGCATCCGCACCTTGCACTTGGACCCGCCCTGCTTGATGCAGGTATCCAGAGCCAGCTTGCTCGCGCCGCTCTGCGCCGGCGCCCCCCACGCGATACCCACCTTGGGCCGCGCTTCATTCGAGATGGCCAGGCCCACCCAGTAATGAAAGCCCCCGTTCGGGCTGCAATAGGCCAGCACGGTGGAGCAGGACTTCCCACCGCCTCCCTGGCAGCGGCCCAGAGCGTCCTTGTCGTCCGCCACCAGGTCGCCATACGTGGCGCTCAACCCCCAGGCGCCATCGCCGCTGGTGGCCAGCGCGATGCAGTCGCGCGCGAAGGTGCTGCGAACCTGGCAATCGCGCTTGCCCTTGAGGCCCGCGTTGCACTTGTCCAGGGCCGCGGAGTTGGCGGACTCTGCCGACGGATAGTCGTACGAATAGCCGTAGGCCGTCGACGAGCGGGAGATGGCGACCGCCCCCCAGATGCCGGGCGCCCCGCCGCCCCCTTTGCCGCCATGCCAGAGTTGATCGCAACCGAGGTAGCCCAGCGCGTCATTACAGACGCGCATCTGGCCCTCCAGGCCGCTTTCGGCCTGCGGACGCTCGAATGCGGACTGGGGGATGTAAGGCTCGGGCGCCGGCGCTTCCTGGGACTGGGCCGGGGCGGCAAGCAAAGTCCAGCAGCCGATTGCGGCAACGGCCATGCGACGTCGCGTCGAACCGCCGCCCGATGCCGCGATCATCGTGAATTTGCCGTTCCCACTCGAACGCTTGAACCGCATGGCCATAGGGCAACACCCGCTGCGGAGGGCATCTGAACGTGACGCGCCGACCCTGGCGCGCCGATCCGCCAGCGCATCGAGGTAGATATCCGGTCACGCAATGACGGCCAGGAACCGAATCGCGGGAACAGTAAACAAGTGCCATGGGTCCCAACACCCCCCTAAAGGAGGGGGATGTCCAGCAGCCGATGGGGCCACCCCGCCTGCTCGCCAAGAGAGGATTGCATGATCCCGTCGCGATCAAGCGCAAGATGGTGCTGTTCCTGGCATCCACCCGCGAGGGCATTTACACTCTCCCGCCATGCCTGCCGCGCCTCAGTCTGACCTTCAGGCCAACGTGCTCAAGGCGCTCGCCGGTAGCGTCGCGCCATTGGCGCCGTCGGCGATCGCCAAGGCGCTGCCAGTCGGCGGGCGCCCGCAAGCCAATGTTTTGAAGGGACTTTTGGCGCAGATGGCCGGTGCCGGCCTGCTCGTGCGCATCCCGGGAAAGACGGAGAAGTACGTTGCCGCACCGATCGAGGACTGGGCGCGCGCTGCCCTGCTAGCGCTGCTCGCCGCTGGACCGCAGACCGAAGCCAAGCTCAAGCAGACGCTAACCAAGGGCTACGAGCATTTGCTCGGTGACCTGACTGCTTCCTTGCTCGTGGGCGGGAAAGTTTTCCGTCATCCGCCCGTTACGGCAGGCGGAAAACCCAAATTCGCGCTTCATCCGGCCGATCCTGTCGCTTATCTGGCCAAGGACCTGGACAAGCTGCTGCTCACGGTTGCGAAGAAGGGCTTCGCCCCGGAGGCGGTTCGGGACGCCGCGCTGCGGCACCTGGGAGCAACGGCCGGCGCGGTCGATGCCAAGTTGGGCGAAACGCAAGGCCCCACGCTGGCAGGCGAGGAGATCCTACAGGCCATGCGCCGCTTGGAGCCTCGTGTCGATACCGGGGCGGCGGTTTCGATCTCCCGGCTCCGCCGGGCGCTCGAGGCACGGTGCGACAAGAACACTTTCGATGCCGCCGTCGTCTCGCTGGCGCAACGCGGCGTTCTCGAGCTGCAATCGCACGCCTGGCCTACTCGCTTGAGCAACGAGGAGCGCGATGCCCTCATTGCCAACGGTCGCGGCGGTTGGTTTGACAGTGTCGCGCGACGGCGCGGACCGGCATCATGAATGCCGAGGCGCTAGCCCGCGCACGCGGTGCGCCCAATCCTTTTCTGGTCGACCGAATCGACTCGGCGTGGGAGGGCGCATTCACCGACGTCGACTCGATAAATCGCTCCGCGTTCATGCAGTGCATGGGAACCATCGAAGCGGTGCGCGCCACGGGCCAGTCGCGCGGACTCCTCCTGACCGGCGAGCCGGGTTCCGGGAAGAGCCACCTGCTGCGCCGCCTGCGCCACGCGATCGGCGCTACCGGAAAGGATTGCTTCGTGTACGTGCCACCGGTGGCCGCGGCCGGGCGACTCTACGGCGAGCTGCTGCGCAGGACGGTCGGCGACATCATCAGGCAGCCCCATGAGGGGGCGGCAACGCAACTGGAGACGGTGGTCGTTCGCGAGTTGCTCCGGGGGGATTCGCCGCTGACGCCGATGCAAATGTGGAGTGAAATGCGGCGCCGGTCGCCTCCAGGCCCTGCGCTTTTTGCAACGCTCGCCCGGCCCCTGGAACTCCTGGTTCTGCGCCTGCAGCTCGACCCCGATGTGGCCCAGGTGCTGCGTCATTACCTGGCCGAGCATCACCGGGTCGACGCCTACCGTTGGCTCATCGGCTATTCGGTGCCGGAAGCCGTACTCGAACGGCTGGGGGTCACCCGGACGCTCGAGGACGAAACCGCTGCCCGGGGCGCGCTCTTCACGCTGTCGAGGTTGGCGGGGCAGACCTCCGTGCTGGTGCTGGCATTTGACCAGCTCGAAGGCATGCAAATGCGGCCGGACGATCTGGAGGGCGTCCGTGCGTTCGGCAACGCCGTTGCCGACCTGCTTATCAATTGCCGCAACATCGCCGCGGTCAGCTGCGTGCAGCAGTACTTTCATTCCGACCTCGAACAGGCGTTGCCACCCGCACACATGCAGCGAATCGCCCAGGATCTGGGCCGTATCGAGCTGCTTCGACAAGTGGACGCCGACGCGCTCGTGGCCGCGTGGCTGGCGGCAGACGCCGACATCGCCGCCGCCCGCAGTGCGCTGCACGAGTCGGCGCTGTGGCCACTGACCGACGCGAGCTTGCGGGCGGCGCTGCCCACCGTACCCGGCGGGGCAATTGCGGCACGTGCCGTTCTCAACGCCGCGCGCGCGCTGTTCGAGCAATGGCGAACCGGCGATCAATCCGCTGCACCGCCCAAGCCTGCGTCCGGCGGTCTGACCGAGCAGTTCGATGCACGGCGAACACGTGCGGCCGAGCAGCCTCCGGACGAAGGAACGATGTCCGACGGCCTGCTCAAGCTGCTCGACTTGCGGCGACCCGGCCGGGTGCGCCGCTCGATGGTCCGTGGCATTGACATCGAGGTCGACCAGCCAGCCGGGGCCACCGGCATTGCGGTATGCCACACGCAAAACATGACGAGCTTCGCGGCTCGGCTCAGGCAGGTCGGCGAGGCGCTGGAACAAGGGCGAATTCGAAGGGCGGTGATCGTGCGCGACGAGCGCCTGCCGATCAGCCCCTCGGCGCAGGTCTCGCAGGCGCGGGTGCGCAAGTTGCAGGAGCAGGGGCACGCGCTGCTGCGCCCTGGAGCGGCGGCTTATGCGGCGATCGCCGCGGCGCGGCAACTGCTGGCCGATGCTGCTTCCGGCGACTTGTCGGTCGACGGCTGCGACGTCTCGGCGGATGCGGTGCGCGCGTGGCTGTCAAGGGAGCTGCCCGCCTCGGCGCTCGACTTGCTCGAGGCGGTCGACGCCGCGCCGAGCGACGAAACCGACGAAGTGCTCGAGCGTGTGCGCGCGGTCCTGGAGGGCGCCTGGGTGCTCCCGCTGGTACGGGCCAGCGAAATGGCCGGCGTCGATGCGGCGGCCATCGCATCGCGTCTTGAAACCGGCCAGCGCATGGTGGGTTTCATCGCGGGCCCCCCGGCGGTGGTGTTCCTGAGGCCCGACGGCCTGCGCCGAGGCTGAGCGTGCGCGCCCTCACGGTGACGGACGTTCGCCGGCGCCTGTACTGGGCGGGCGGCGGCCCGCAATCGGGCGGGGTCGGAGCCCCCTCGACGGCCTTGCTCGGCCGCATGTTTCACGAGCTCTACGGTGCACTGACGGGGCCGGATGCAAGGCGCAACCTGGTTGCGCCATTGGAACTTACCGATCCGTCACTCGCCTCGTGGCGGCAGGCCTTGGTCGACCATGCGTTCGCTACCGCGCTTGCACCTGCGCTGGCGCAACACGAGGTCGTCCTGCAAGCCGCCGGGACCGAAGTCCTGCACTTCTGGACCGCCGCACAGGAGCTATGCGGGTGGCTCGCCGGATTGATGCACGCCCAGCGCACGGCCGATCCGAGCAGCTCGCTCGAAGCGCTTCGCAGCCAGACCTTCGCCGGCTGCGAGGTCGAGCTCGAGATCGAACTGACCGATCCGCAGTGGCCCGAGTCGATCCTGCTGCAGGGCCGTGCAGACGCGGTTCTAGCGCGGCGAACCGACGCACGGCGCTGCGTGCTCGAGCTCAAGCTCGGACGGACCCACCCCGAGGCGGACCTGCTGCAGGGCTGCCTGTACCATCTGATGCTGATGCAGCGTGACGCCTCGGCAAGCGATGCGGCACTGGCGATGGTGTCGTTCGAGCCCCAGCCGCGCGAACAGGTATTCGATGCGCTGCAGCTGCGCCAGGCGCAGCACGCGCTCAAGGCCGTGTTGGCCGAGCTGGCCGGCTTCGCCCGG
>Ga0116231_10004708_pt1 | contig 27456 bp, 14 predicted proteins | sample S1TSphgellanicum_2_FD_89695 | JGI IMG/M metagenome (GOLD analysis project Ga0116231, IMG submission 89695) | Host-associated microbial communities from peat moss isolated from Minnesota, USA - S1T2_Fd - Sphagnum magellanicum MG | ecosystem: Host-associated > Plants > Peat moss > Unclassified... | reverse complement strand
TGGAACCATTCAAGAACCACCCAATACTGATAAGATCTTTCATAACCAAAACTACTATGGAACATGACATGGTTTGAAAGACATCTCTCTACTGATCACAACCCCAGGGGTGTTCAATCAGGCAAAACAAAATTTCTAAGTTTAAAGCTACTCCTGCTGCACCTCATGTAGATATATGCTGCCTCATTTCTGGTCGCTCTAACATAGTCATGGTCATTCTAACATAGTTGTATCATGGATCTAACATCGAGTCCAGGTTCAGACCAGTGTTGTGATGGTTGCCACCCCTTAAATCCAGGAACCTGGACCTCAGTTAACTCCCTTTTGTTGAAATTGGCACAAGAATTGGACTGTCAAACTAGTCTTTTGCTAGATCTAAAATTATGGAAAAACACTCTTGAACACTGGGTCAGGACCTTTAAGGTAGGAAAATTGACGTTCTTTTTAGAAAACTTGATAACTAAGCTGAACCTATAGTTAAGCATCAATTTTTATTAGTCGTTGAACTTTGTACATGTATAGATCCTTGTTTTAATTTATGGTAAGGAGTTTTGGACCTATACAATCTCTAACACATTGTGAAATATTGTGTGTACATGGAATCTAACTTGCTTTTGAAATTGGGACCAAAGTTTCTTGAATTCGAAGAAATGTGTTAGAAATAAAATCAAAAGGTTTTAGAAATGGAAAGAATTAAGCTCAAACCCTCACATGAAAACCCTAGGCTCAAACAAATTCAATGACATTGATTCATCAGACCTAGTTTAGGTAGGACAACTTTAGATTTCTTTAAGTCGTAGTAATCACTTGGGCAATTCCAAACTAGAATCTATTTAACCCATTTTTTTGTTAAGAGACATAGAAAAGATGTCTTTTCGGATCTATGCTTTTTCTTTTTTAAAAAATGTTTTCATCACCATATTCATGAGTAGATTTCAATACCTTTGCCACCAATTTGCATCTCATTTCTTTTTAATTGAATATGAATCCAATTGTCAAATTCGATTGGGATTCAAATTCGATTCTATGTTATTTGAATTGCATTTTAAAATTTTAATTCAATTATACTTGAATCCAATTCAATTAAATATAAATTCAATTCAATTAAAGTTGCATGCAATGACAACCAATATTTTTATTCAAATGGAATTTAATTTTCACAAACAATATTCATTTTTAAATCAATTAATCAATCGATTGTCATTAGACTTAGTGCATAGCCATCCCAAGCCCAAGTATCTACTATTTTCCAATGTCAAAACTAGGACAAAAGGTTCTCTTAACAAGAAAAAACCACACAACACTAATTAGACTTTGTATTCTAGAAGAGGATGGTTTCTGTAATGCACTCAAAAGGGCTTCAAGCACAATAGCCAACATACATATCTATGTCCCCAAATGCACAGATTCATTAGCCCTTACATCTCAGTCATTTTAACCTTCCAAACTTCACTTCTTCTCACATTTTTGTGGATTCTAATTGTATCATGCAACACAAGTTGCTTCTTGCATGAATTTTTTTAAGACAAAGTTCAAAGATTTTGCCATTTGCTAAATGCACTCCTATTCTCTGGACCTAGTGGATTCACAAAATTATGACAGAAACTATTTATCGAAATCCCGTCCAATATAAATTGAATGTAACATGATCCACATCCATTTTGCTAAGGATATATGTATATTTTTTACATTAAAATTTACTGTGACATAATTTTTCAACATTGGGATTGAAAATTTTCTAATTGGTTTTTTTTCCCCTAGCTGATTCCAACTAATAATTTTGGAATTTAAATATTGTTTTTTTTTGCTACCAAATGAAATCTAAAGGCCAACAATTGCTACTAAATAGTCTTGGGACAAACTCTTTACAACTAACCCTATATTTATTGACTGGTAGTATATGATTTTTGGGAGTTTCTTTTTTGATAATGTAGTTGGGCTTCACATTACTTTGCACTACAAGTGATGATCAACTTTTTTTTTTCCTTTTATTATGTTCTCATACGATTTTTAAGAGTTTATCGTTATTTATGTCAATCTCAAATTTAATTTAATTTAATTTGAATTAATATAAATATTATGGATATGAAAAGGCACATGTTAATTTGCCTTTTCATATTCATGTTAGTGGGTAGGGGAAAAAAGTGAAGTAGTTATTAGAAAAGGAGTGCGTAGTTAAGCTTGAAAATGAAATAGATTTAAAATGTTTTTAGAGTTGCTTTTAGAATTGTTCAAGGGCCCATATATACCGAATCTTCATTCCTTTCGACACTAAACATGAAAAGATACACTAATTTTAATAACTTGTTTAAATACAATTTAAAAAGTCTTTGAAAAACCAATTTCAAATTTCTCATAACAAAAGAACATAATATTTGGCCATTATGCATTTTCTTGATTACCTTTAACTATAATCTTTGATTGTGGCTCAAGATTGAGTGCTTGCACCATCTTAAATGTTGAAATAGCCTCCTCAGGTGGAAGCAGATTAAGGTGTTTTATTTTTAAGTCATAATCCATATTGAAAGTTCGTATTCATTGTAGTTGAAAATTGGTTTATAATACGAATATTTAGATGTTATTGAAATTAACATCTTTCCCATTTCCAATTTCAAGTCATGATGTTTTAAAACATTTTTAAAAGTCAAAAATAATAATTCAAAAAAATAAGTTTTAAAACTTTTTAAATAATTACAATTGTTGAAATCTTGAAAAGTTCATAACACAATAAATTTAACTCATATTCCACTCATTCAATGCATCTTTAGTTTATAATATTAATCATGCAATATTTCAAAGTTTCAAATGCATAGGACTAATACATTGTAAACGAAAAATTTGTGTTCATGAATTTTACCAGTGTGATGAAAATTGTTGCCAGAAGTCAAAAGTCTATTATTTATTTGTTTTCACAATTTTGATGTGTTCTTTGCACTCTTGACAAGCTATTTGTCCTCATTTTACATAAATGGGTCCATTTTTTATATTTCAAAACTTATATATATATAATCTAAAATATATAAAAAGGCATGCTAATGTGACCTTTGTATAAGGTCACTATCTAGTGTGCTTTCACCTCATAGGATTGTGCCTAGGTGTGAAGAAAAGCTATATGACTGATGAGATTGTTTGAATTGGTGCTTTGAATTATTTTGTAGAGTCACATTAGTGAACTAGTATTTATATGTCGCATGTATTTTGCATGCTACCCATGCAAAAGACATGCAAAATGTAAGGAGCTTTTAATACATGCTTATTTAATTTGACCAAGGGGTGCACAAATCTAACATTTTAAAATATTTTTTTAACCTTGCGATCTCCTCCTCATATTCAAATTAAGTCTTGTTGGCCCTACTCATATAGGGAAAACACTATACATTGGTGTAAGATTCAGGCATAATTATTTTTCTCGAACCCAACTCGAATCTGTGAGTGACATATGAAGATCTGTGTTTGCATATGATGAATGGGTATGTTTCATAAAAGTGCATGCATCTAATGAGAAATTCTAAATTTAATAAAGTTTTTTATTTGAAATTTGAACTACTGTGGGTAGATTCCCCAATTTGAAGTGTTAAATCTTAGAATTCATGTTCACAAGACCCAAACCCAACTGAACACTCTCCTCATGGAACCACCACAAGAATTAGACCTTGTAACTATCATTTTGCTAGGACCAAAGCCTTGAACATAAATTCTTAAAATCAAGTTTATGTTCTTAAAATAGGCAAGTTCAAGGTGTTTTTAGAACTTGACAAGTAACCTAAACTTTATAGATAGGTGATTGGTTTTAATTTGTCATAAGATTTCGTATCTTCATAATTTTCAGTTTTAACTTGTCATAAAAATTTATGCCTATAAAATTTTCAATCTTGAAGAGTGTTAGTGCGCAGAAAGAACCAGAACCTGTTTTCAAATCAAGCCCAAAAGTTCTTAATTTATTTTTTTTTAAACCATAAATTTAAAATTTTGAAGAACCAAGCTCAAACCCGCAACCAACTTGAACCAACCAAATTATTTTTTAAATGTCCAAACGAGTGTAGGTAGTCCCAAAGGTTCTTTTAAAAAGGAAGAAGTGGCCAACACTGGTTTGAACCTGCCATAAAGGCCAGAGTTATTAGGCCATGAGCTACTTGTCTTGATTTGTTTAATGAAGGATTGATGATGGGTTGTGAAAAAAGAACCTAGAAAACCCAAGCCACCCTAATTAGACTTCTTTTGGACTCTCCGGATCTTGTCCTAATTCTTAATAGTTTGGATGCATTGGGCAAGATATAATAATAAAAGAGTAGATAAGATCTCACCCGTCCAAGTGGGAACTGAAAGATCATAAACGGTAGTAGGTATTTCTGGGGCGTCGTTTCGCGCTCTCTTTAGTTCCTTGCAATTCGCTGAATTGCGCTTCCTTCCTTCGCGCAACAAAAATAGAAAGAGAGATTTTCACTAAGAACTTCATCGTTTGCGTCCGAAGTCTGATCTATGGATCTAAGTTTAGAACAATTGGTGACGGATGGAGGGGCGATTTAATAACTTTTCAATTTCAGCTTCAATATTTCTCGAAGCAGATTGCGGATTCATTTGATCTCGATCACATCATAATGCAACAATGGCAGCAAATCCTGGGTTGAATTCGTGTGTTAATTAGAAAAGCCTGGCAGGGCGAGGTGGAATAATTACATGCGTAGTTGTGGTTGTTGTTGTTGCAGCAGAAGGTTGTGATGTTTCCGATCTTATAGTAGCAATGCTTGCAATGTGTTCGTTTCTCTGGAGGTCCTCTCCCTGCGTGCTCTGTCGATCTAGCTGTGCCACATTCTCTTCTTCCTTGTCAGTGTTTTAGTCGAGACTCACGGCTGCTTCTAAACTGAGAGAACTTGCTAATTTTCTCTTTTTCACAGCTTAGATTTCTGATCTGAGAATGCTGCGCTTCTCTATCGCAACAATTTCTATCCCAGCTATAATTAATACGTAATGGACGATTGGAAGAGCACTAGTCTTTTATAGCAATACTCATCACTCGCTCAGTAGGGCGCAGCAGCTGTTGCTCTTGTTTTGGTTGAGCAGATACAGCTATTGGATACAGCTAGTTGAGCAATAATCCAACTTCTTTCAAGCTTCTCTTGCTCTTCTCTTTCAGATCAAGATTTTTGTTTGTGATCGATCCTTATTGATAGCTGATCACCACTGCGATATGTTTGTTTGCTCTGTCCAGTAAGTGATATCTGTAGTACGCTAAGATACCATGCGCGTTGATGGAGAGACATCAACTCATGCAGTGTCAATATTATTCAGATCAGCTCACTAGTCACCAAGTGCTGGACCTCGCAACAACAAAATTAATGGGATACATGAGAAACTGCACAAGAGAAGAGATACCGGTGGTGCTCCCGCCTGATCTGATCATGTACTACACAGCAGACTTCTCTTCTCCTCACAGCCTTTCTGCCATGAGAATATAGATAAACGTGAACGGTCATTCACGTATATGAGTTAGGGTGTTTCTCTCGGTTGTGCAAATGTGGGAGTTTCCTTGCAATATTGTCTCAGCTTCTTTCAGCTCTGATGGCTGAAGAAGAAGAAGCCCAAGACTGAAAGAGGAAGTCTTTGTCCTTCCTTCTCGTACAAAAAACATCATACATAAAAATAAATGTTTCTGTTGGATGCCTGGTTGCCAAAATCTGATCTGATACACGCAAATATGCTCCCTGGTCCGGTTGGATACAGATGCATTCAAGTGGGCAGATTCCAAGGATCGTACTTTGATATAACTCTCTCTCTCCCTGTGCAGCTTTGAATGGCCAGAAACTGATTGAGAACCCAGCTGAATCAGAGAAAAAAAAATCAGTCCCCTAGGGTAGGGTACTGAATCAGCGGCACCCACTGCAAGAGGCCATGAATTAAGATCATTGCACCGTCCTGCAAATTTATAGCACTTCCATTTAATTTTCACGGAGCAGTTATTGGCAGTCTTGGAAAGCGTGTGCTCATGTTCTTCACAAGTTGACAGCGGATCCTCAGTTCAGGAAAGCAAGCGTGTGTCTTCATGCGCTTCACATGAAGACAGATTACTTCCATCAGCTGCTGCAGCAGGATAGGCAGTTCAGCAGCTGTTTAGTTGGTTTCCTACACTTGGCATGAACAGCGGATCAGCAACATGTAGAAATATGTTGGAGGAATCAAACAAAAAAAAATCAAAATTGTCACTTTTTAAAATTCTCCTCTTTGTCGTGTTGATCAGCAACATCTAGAAATATGTTGGAGGAATCAAACAAAAAAAAATCAAAATTGTCACTTTTTTAAATTCTCCTCTTCGTCGTGTTGGAGGTTTGCAAGACATGTGGAGGTCATGCATTCACATCTTACTGAAATCTGGTCTAAGTAAAGATAAATTTGCTGCAGGTTTTGCTGATGGAAAAGGACATCTCTCCAGAGGACTCTTAAAATCAATGAAGTTGAGTGGAAGAGAACAAAACACGACACACCAGAACAGAGGAGAGAAGCAAAACATGAAAGGATGAAGTCTCTGGCAGAGGACTCTTCAAGATGATCAGTGAAGTTGATGGAATATAATAAACCAGAATGAAAGAGGAGAGAGGACAGCAAAACAGGAAATATATAGCAACAACAAAATCAGAATGAAAGAGGAGAGAGGACAGCAAAACAGAATACTTAGCATACAACAAAATCAGAATGAAAGAGGAGAGAGGACAGCAAAACAGGAAATATAGAGCAACAACAACAAAATCAGCAGGTACATACAAACCAGTAGTGAATCTTTTGCAAAAGTTTCAGGCACGAATCAGACCTAGAGAGTCTCACTTCATTGACATCAGAGAACAAAAGTTACACGTATTCTGCTGCAGACAAAGTGGAAACCAGATGGCCCCAGCAGCATATAACTATTACAGATGCAAAGCAGAAGAAGACTTGCAATAGTGCAAAGAACCCAAAATTTTTGAATCTCCATTTGCATATCTTCCAGCAGCTTGCAACCTGGTTGATGCAATTAGACTTGCAATCTGTTAAAAAAAAAGGGTTTTGTATTCACAATGTGATACCTAAAAGAAGCTGTGTCTGCAAAGGTTCTGACAGACAACAAAGTGTATTACACTGAGGAAAACTCTCTCTCTCTCCCCTCCTGCTTTGAATCCTGATCTCACAAACTACCCAGGATCTCAAAGAAAGCTGGAGCCTGGGATTCATCATGCTTCCACAGATGGAAGTTGATGCAGCAGCTACTCTGGAAGATGTATATGAATGCACTTAGCTAGCTACTAAGGGATCCGCAAAAATGGGAAATCTTCAAGCGAAGACTCTGGTGGGTTCATCCAGCAGAAAAGGAAACAGGTGACAATCGTCCAAGGGATGCTCTGGAAATGGGATGGACTCCATGAAAAGAAATTCATTGGCTGTGACAGGATCCCCAACTACATCTCCTAACAAGCCAGCACAAGAAGCCGAAAACTGCAGCAGATCTGATGATCTCTCGTTAAAAAAACCTTGCTGCTCATCATCATCCAGCAGTTTAATTATGTGATTGCCATTAAGTTCCATTGCTCCTGTAGCAGCTGTTCTTGAGCTTGTTGTTGTTTGCCGGGCAGCAGCTGGAAGAGCACACAAGCTGTTATGCCAATTACTGAACGCTGGCTCAGGCTTCACGTCCAATTCCATGGATTGCCAAGCAGCCGCAGGTTTGAGAATCTGCATGAGCTCTGATGGTACCTGAAACTGTTGGATCTCTGTTGCTGCTGCTGGGTCACTCCAAGAACACTCTCTTGGTGATTGCTGTGGTTCATTCAACAGCCCAGTACAGCTACGACTGAGACTTGCAGGCAGAATGCTGTGCAGATCATCAGGATTGCGGCTAGGACTCGTGCAGGTGACCATGTCGCTACAACTGCTGTGCAACGGACTAGAGACCTCGATAGCCGTACCTGGACTTGCAGCATACGACTCAGCTTCCGAAGAGAGAGAGAAAAGCCCCGGGCTGCCTGGCGTAGCTGTAGAAGAGGTATCGGCAGGCAACGAAACAGTGGAGTCTTCCGAGTACGAGACTTGGGTCGAGAACAAGCACTTACTAGGAGGAGGTCTAGTGGCTGCTGTCTGTTGCTGCTGCTGTTGTTGCGGATGCTGCTGCTGCTGCTTTCCATCGACTGTGGCCGACAACGTCGTGTGGCGGTTTAAACTCGCAGATTGAGCAACCACTTGTGCAAGCGTGTCCGCTTCTTCAGAATACAGCTTAGGGACTACTTGTCGTCGAAGGATCAAGTCGTTAGAGAACAAACTTCGTCCTCCTCCTGCATGGCTGCTGAAAGTCATGGTCGAATTGCACGAGGGAGTGACGGCTAGCGGTGGCCCGCAAGCAGCTGTCCCCGGTGGTTCTTCGCAAAAGTCTGGGGGGATCACCTGCAGCCGACGAGGACCACGAACTTCCAATTGTCAGATATAAGCTCAACCCTCGATGGCACAAGCTGCGGAGCTTCTTCTAAATTCGAAAGACAAAAACACGAGGAACTTCATCAACAGCCCCATGCATGGAGAGAAAACAACCGACGCCCGACCTGCTGTATAGTACCTGAAGAGATGGAAGGGTCAAGCTCATGAGCATCTGATCAGTGGCCGCAGCAGCAGCATGGGCCGGCACTGATAGTTCATACATTGAGAAAGTCTCTTGATTTTGTTGCGCCAACATGTAGTCGCGGGACATGCTCAAGAGCTGCCATTGCTTTGTTGTCCCCGCACTAGAAAAACTCTCCTTCCCGGCCTCCTCCCTCATCAAGGCCGTTGTCACATGATTATCGTGGGACCTCCTCGGATCCAACTGCGCGACAGCCGGTTGGCCGTCACTGATAGCTGCACCGGATCCTGCATATTGAAGCTTGTCCACGGAGTGCTGCTGGTCCACACAAGAGCTGCTTTGGTAGGCATGAAGATTACGTGACGAAGTGTACAAGTCGACATTCAACCCATGATTCGTCCTCCAATCCGCTTTCCGGATGACCTTGCTCGCGGGAGCTAACATGATTGCATTGCCAGGAGGAGCGAAATTCTTTGTTGCAAAACCACCCAGCTGCTGATGATGATGATGTTGTTGCTGTCGATTATCATCAATGGCTGCTGCTCCTCTTGCAGTTCCTCCGCCAGCTTTCGAATTAGGAGATGCTGCTGCGGCTGTTGATGCCAGGGCAGATGTGGAAGAAGACATGATGCAATTAGTGTGTTGATGCGACGACGACTGGTACACGAAGTTGGTGCGAGCCTTGGCACCCCGCATGGATCGCGCAGCCCAATCATAAGCCATGGCAGCATCTTCAGCGGTATCGAAAGTCCCCAACCACTTTCTTTCTTTGGTGTTGGGATCCCTGATCTCTGCCGCGTAACGTCCCCACGGCCTCCTTCGCACCCCTCTATATCTCCCCGCCTCATGACTCCTGCTGCTGCTGTTGGACCTTCCCTTCTTATTGCTATTAGCTGCCTCCTCCACACCTACTCTCGCCACCACCTTCGCCTTCCGTTTGCAGCTGCTGCTGGACGACAACTCCGGCCGTGTCACTCTCAGACCCAACTGCGGCTTAGTACTGCTCAGCTTCTGCTGCTCTTGTAGCTGCAAGCCATCAATCCTACCCACCATGGCCACCAACAACCAAACTGGAGAAGAAGCTCTGTATGTATGTATGTACGTAGTAATTCCTCTTCCTCTGCGTTACTACAAACTCCCAACACTGTTCTAAACTCCAAGAATGTCCAAAAGCCTCAGAAACCCATGCATCTATCTGTCTATAGTTCACCAATCCTCTGCCCCAACACAAAAGCAAGAAACCCAAAACCTCTCTCTCTCTCTCTCTCTCTCTCTCTCTCTCTCTCCCAAAGCTCTGACTGTCTTTCCCCCCACCCTCCAAGCTGCGTCACTAACAATCACAAATCCAGGAAGAAACTTATTCTTCTCCAACTCTGGAGCTGGCTGCAAACTCTAGTTTCCTTACACGAGAAAGCAAGAAAAAGCAAAACATCACCGATGATATTCAACCTCTTAGTCCACCACCCAACAACTCGATTTCACTAAAACAACCGACCTACTACTTCCTGTACAATGCGAAACAAGATGCAAAGAGAACAACAACAGCATGAGATTGCTCAAGAGAAGAAATCAACCAAGTAAGTAAGATTTGTTGAAGCTGAAACAAAGAAAAGAAAAAACACAAGAAATTTTGTTCTAAAGGAAAAGACAAAAAAAGAAGGTTGTAAACTACACATTCACTACTAACTCTCCGACTCCGAATGAAAAAGTCCGGTAGCAACACCCAGATTCAAGCAATAAACAAACAAAGTTCTTCAAGACATACAAACATACATTACAAACAAACAACAACAACAACAATAGCAAAACACACAAACAAGAACAAAACTCTCCTGATTCACAAATCAGGAGAGCTTAGCAGCAACAATGGGAAGTTGGGTTTTGGTGAGAGAAGTTCTGGGCCTTTTGCAACCTGCAATTGTGTAAAGAGAATCAACCCACAATAAAATAACCCCAAAAAACACTAAAGACTAAGTTCACTATTAACATACTGTTGTTGGTGAGTGAAGGCTTAACACTAGATAGGAAGAAGAGCCCTGGACAAATTTTAAGCCCCTCTTCCTTTCTTCCCTTTCCCACCCTTCAATCCCTTCCCCTCATGCACTTTATGTAGCTTTAGGGTGTAATGTAGTGTGGTGTGTAGTATATATAGGCTAGGGTGTAAGAAAGTAGAGTTTAGAGAGCCTATTAGCTTCCCCTAACCTAGCTATTAACACACACTACCCTGCTTTCCTTCTTATCAGCAGCAACAGCAGGGGCCTCTTGGCTCCAGACGGCGCTCCCCTATAATTGGGAAGGAGAGGGAGGGAGGGTTAAGTGACCTGCCTGAAAATCTGACTAACTTTCTAGGAGATTTTTTTTTTTAATTTTTTTTAATAAATTCCATGTGTGTCTGTGGCTTCTCCTTTTTTTTAAGTTACTGCTCATTCTTTGTTTTTTATTTGTTATATCTATCCCAAGGGAAAGAGACTCTCCAGAGTATCAAAATGTATTTTTTGCCCGGAACGGTAGGACTAGTGTGGGAAATGGTTTTTTTTGCTCGAAAGGGTGAGATTAGGGTAAAAAATTGAAGTTTTTGCTCAGAAGGGACAGACAGATTAGGGTGGAAAAATGTGGTTTTCATTTGATGGTACATTTTGGAGTATTGTTGAGCAGGTATTGCTGTGAACTAACTAACTGTGAGTGCAGTCCTTGGGGAATTTCACGGAACAACTTCCCCTATTTTTAACTCTGTGTGGCTGGATTGAACTTTGTCATAACAGCAGAGTTCTTAATCACACAAATGATGCACCCCTGTGTTTGAATTTCTCTCCAATGTTCAGTTTTACAATATGTTCTTGGCTCACATTGAAAGAAATTTGAAAGCTCTGGATAATGCTTTCCACCTCCTCATCAAGGGAAGGGGTGCTCTTGTCGTTTACAAAACAGAGGTATTGGTCCTAACACTCTAGTAATTGACAACCTGAAGAGGAAGCATTTTGGCAATTGAATTAGTATTCAAGGTTCAAAAGTCTATTTGGTTATCAGATTAATGTTTGAGGATCAGAAAATGTACTTGGTGACCAATTAATTAGTCATTAAGGGCAAGAAGATCATTTATTAGCTGGGTTTGGAAAGTTTGGCAATATTTTATATCACAAAACTGGGAAAAAAAAATCCCTGGTACCCAAGCATGCCTTATAGTCCTCTCCTCTTGGCACTTTGATATTAAGTATGTTAAGTATGTGTTTGATACTTGTTGCTTGTGGTCATTTGAAAACACAGGGAAATTGGTAGATTCTGTAGCCATCAGGTGTCGTTTCATTGTTTTTGCATGGGTTGTCACTCAGTCTATGTGTGAAGTGGTTGACATCCCATATCATCTTCTGGGGATGAAATTTTCAATTCTACTTTAGTCTTCAACTGTTGATAGTTTGGGTTGTGTTCTAAGAGAGAGAGAGAGAGATGTGAAAGGAAGCACGGAAGTAATGAGTATCCTTTTATTTTGGCATTTTTTTGAGAAGGTGAGATGAAACAAGGGCTGCATCACTTGATCCTTTTGCCGAGGATTATTATTATACAACAGACTTCGCCATGCAACAAAGGATCACAAACAAGACTTGATCCATTTGCCAAAACAGATTTGCTCCGGTTCTTGCACCCATGATGATGACTCAGAAGAATCGTGCATGGCCACAAAACATTATATAGACTCAAGTTTAGAAGGTGTGATATTCTTTTGTTTCCAACCCAATAGAATTTGCAGTGTGTTCGAAGACTAATTGTCCAATAATAGCCCACCGACATGCAGCTTGACTCTACACTTCACCTTGAACTTCTTTGGATACATAACATAAGCTTGGACGGACAATAACCTTCCTCTTGTCCTTCGGTCAACAGTTAATACTTGTTATGCTATTGCAGAGAAATGCTACACACGGCATGAAGCAAGATGATGCCACAGCTACTTTGAAGCACAAATCAAGATCTTTCTCAAACTCACATGGTGGTTTTTATTACCGAATAGCAAAAATTGGCAGTGGGTAGACTATGCAGCCATCACAAAATGTTTAAAATTGAAGGATTCAGGATCTACAACCTAAGGTTTTTCTTTTCAAATTTATGATTTAGCCAGATTGGAGATCACCCACAAGGAGATACAGCCAAACTTGGCTATAGACCAGATATGAAAGTAAAAAAAGTATAAGAATCCTTATTATATTTTGGCTACCTGTTGAAACCTGTTGTAAAAAGCTGGCAATTCTTTTTTCTTCTTTTTTGTGTGGCAATCCGAAGAATTATTAGAGTCATTTTTTCACAAAAATCCTTTGTCTGTGTCAAAAAAAAAATTTCAGGTGGAAAGAATGCAAAAATTTGCCCCCAAAAAAAACACTACCTGGTCTCTTGCAGGGGTGGATTGAGGGGCCCTGGATTCTCCTGAGCTTAAATTTTTCTCTTTCTATAAGACAACTGCTTTAAGACAGACCACCTTTCTTAACACATCCTCACAGAGGAGGGCCCCTGGGTTCTGAAGTTTTTTTTTTTTTTTCCCCCTGGAGAATTCAAATATAGAAAATTCAAAAGAAAGTGGTTTTTTGAGATTTTTAATAATATGTTAAGAATAAATTTATTCTTAGGTTGCAATAGGCAGCCAACAATGTAATATATATATAGTAGAAAAAAATTATTTTTCTTTTACTTCCATATTTCATTTATACCAAATCTGGCTAAAACCTTCTTATGGGTGATCACCACTTCAGCTACATTACAAAACTGCAAAAGACAAAAAAATATATAGAATCCTATCACCTGGATTTAAAAAGGAAAGATGTATAGGCACAAAAGTGGACTCCTCCTTCTCCTCCTCTATGGAATTATGACCCTAAACTAACTTGAGTTAAACCCTAAACCTAAATTGCCATTTTTATGAGAGAAGATTGGAACAAAAAAAGTTGGGGAAAAAAAGGTACAGTAAAAAAGCAGGATATGCATCATTCTTGTGTAATGGGATATAACCTTACTCCATAATCATACTTAAAGTGAATTCCACAAGTACAAACATGAGGGAGATTAGGGCAGACAAACTGCCCAGTAAACCTAGCCCATATCTTCAAGCATTGCTCTGAAATATCCCCTTTTTTTAGGGAAAGTGCACCTAGTAAAAAAAAACCCTCCCCCTTCCCCCCCCTTTGAGCCAGTGGTTTTAGGGTTTAGGGTCTTCAGTAATAGAGTGGGCAACTGAACCCAAATTCCTCCCATCTCTTGTTTGCAATTGGAATATTATTCAGTCTTGGACCTTGATGTTGTGTTAGTTACCAAACACAATATTGCTGACCACCTACAAATCATGGAATCTGAGCCTCATTTGTATATGATGACATTGGGGTGCTGTTCCAGACATTTTATTCTCTACTTACTTGTAGCACAAAAACCTTTTTTTGGGCAGCTTTTTTTTTTAAATTGGGCAGCCCAAAAAACTTTGAGAGTTGTTCTAAAGTTATAGACCAGGACAACTTTGATGTTTCTTGAGGGTTCTAACACTTTAGTCATATCTATACTATTGGAGCGGATATCTTACTTATTTATGTAAGAGCATTTCCAGAGTCCATACAAAGCAGTAAAATGACCTGTACACTATATTTTGCATGGCAGTCAAACAGTGCCAGACTCCCAGTTCTGGGCTTGTAAATACGGCCAAGATACATCACTCAAGAGGCCCAGTAAAAAGAAATGACTGTTTCTGATTGGTCGATCATAATGATTAGCCCAAGTGATGACATTTAAATGGTCTCACATCTGATATTGTTTACGTTTTTGATGTTTATGGTAGGGATGGGCTGAATAAATAAATATTGTATGTTATAGACACTAATAGAGGAGTAAATGGGGGTTGTGTGTGCATATTCTAAATAATACCTCTAAATCAGTCAAGACTCCCTATCATGATTCAGCCTTTTTTTTGGTGGCTCTATAAAGCCAAAATGCTATATTAGGAATTTAAAATGCTAAAATCATGTGCTTTTTGGGATAGCCAGAATTCGACCAAATTTTGAGAAAACTTGCCATTTTTTTTTTAATAGCTCACATAGGTAGCCAAAAATATAGAAGGATTTTTTTGAGATTTTACTTCCTTATTTCGCTTGTAACCAAATTTGGCTAAATCTTCCTGTGGATCATCACCACTTTGGCTATAACATGAAATTGCCAAAAACAAAAACACTACTACTATGATCATCAATAGGTAGCTGCAAGTATACAGCTATCTGTTCCGGGTACTGTACTCTCAAGTATTTTTCTTTTCGTAAAGTGTGTGAGGCCATATATTGTGATGATAAATTATATGATTAGATGCATGATTAACAAAGCATGCTAGCCCATATGTTGTGATGATAATTGTATAATCAGATGCAGGATTAACAGTGGAAATGGGTATGTAAAAAAATGACCTACCAGAAAATTTGTTGTATATGTATTTTAGAAGTAACCTTACAAGAGCAAATTTGAAACTCCAAAGAAAACTCCAACATCTTCTTCATCAGCCATGACATGAAACACGAACTAAGAAGTCAGATGTCAGAAACATGAACTAAACATACCTTCTCTTTTCTCAATGCTTAAAGCACAAAATTGGAGGCAGTTCAGATTTTGCATTTGTTCCCTCTTTTTTTTGCATGAATGTAAAACAAGGGGTGCATCGCACTGTGGCCTTGCCACTTACATTCAAAAGTATCTTAAGGCAAAAGAAGAATTATGGAAACTCAAATATTTCACTATGCAAAAATATAATCTTCAAAAAATCCTCTAAAACAAACCAAAATCATTCAAGATATTATAACTCTAGAACTAATCTCAAGTTTCAACATAAGCCAAAATATCATCTTTCAAAAATCCTCATATAAAAATAGACCTATTACCTAGGGGCCAAATTCCCTTAAGCTACTATACTCTATAAGGAACCTAAACACAATATCATTGCCTTGGTAGGCAAGGCCAACAAATAACAAACCAACAAATAACTATGGTCTTTCAGTCCAGTCAGTGAGTTTCCTATTATAATCGCAGTAGTATTCAATGGTCAGTTGGGATGGCCAGTTTTGACAAGCAAGTGTTGAAATCAATTAATTTTAACCTACAAAGTCATTTTGACACTTGAAGTTTTCAAGTTCGGTACTTGCGGTCTGAAATATTTCAACTCTTGTTTTTAACCTTATGTCTTTTGTCCATTGTTTTTTCTATAATCCGTCTCCATTGCTTTTTAGTGAGATATTGTTTTCTCCTATGAATTGTGGACCATAGGAGGAGTGATGTTCTGTGCATGCGTAGGGCAAGAAATGAAACAATTTGTATTGTGAACTTGCTAGATGATTTGAACATGTTTTATAGAATGTAATTAGGCAACATGAATCAGTTTTCACATTTTCATTGCATTAATTTGAAACTTTTAGAATATTCATCTATGTGAATTATAAATTTTTATATAATTTAGCAAAATTCCCATGAAATTTTGAGAATTCTCTTCATCTGAATTTTAATTACATTTTGCCAAATTTGACAAGGACATAGGGTAGTTTGCAATTTGAAACCTTGCAATTGGGTATGTTCTATGTATCACAATTCATGCCTTGCCATAGCTGAGGCCAAAAATGATAAAGAACAAAAATAAGCATAGAAATTCTTGGTAGCCAATGAGGTGAGCCAGCATGCACCCAAGGGGCCTATTTATTTTCTTTTGGGATGATAGGGGGTTGTTGTTTTTTTAGGATTTTTGTTGTTCCCAATTTATTCCAATCAAGTTCCCACTATGTTCTTGAAAGGATCCCCAAGTTTGCAAATCATTCCCCAACATATTCCCAATAGCACCTCATTTTATCACATATTTTTTGCCTTAAGTTCTACTCTTGTAATGTATATAAGCAACCCAAAAGGAGGAGACTACAATCTATTTATTTTGGGATTTTCCCAAGCTTGCAATAGTATTAGTATGGGATGTAAGCAAGTTAAATAGGAATTTTACTAGGTTCTGAATGAAATTGGATAATTTTATTATTAAAAAATTAATGAATTCATTATGTCCCCTAATCAACATGAATTGGTTGCTATGGGCATATTGAGTTACCCATGTTTTAATAGTGAATTCATCATATTTTTACAATATTTTAAATTAATAATATTTTTTTCTAATATATTATTATTATTTTTTTCAAATTGTAATCAACATATGGACTATATACCATTGTTGATATCAAATTTTGAATTTTGGTCTTCTATTACACATTGCATTGTCATTGCCATCCAAATACCATTTTGCATTGTAATATAAGGTGTAAAATTTTGAATACAGCAAATTGTTTAACAAATCAAATTTTAATGGATACACATATCTATAGTTCAAATGAAGCAAAGGAAAATTCATTCTTGAAATTTTTTCAAAGGTCTATACATATAGGTAATGAACAAACATACAAAATTTCAAACTATTTTATGGAAAACACATTTGAATTTCATTATGTAATAACAACTCACCAAAAACAATTCATGAAAAAATATGATTTGACAAGTTGCAACATTTGTTTATGCAAAGGGGTCTTAAATAATTATTTGAATAATACAAAAAATTGACCTTAGTGAATTATGATAATGAATTTCTTGTAGTCGTACAGGCGAACATGAATAATTCAAGTTTCACTCAAAATGAATTGGTGCAAGAGTATGGTGACCCAATTCACTTTAGGAACCCCCCTAGATAGTCAGGTTAATGAAGTGCACCCACATTTCCTAGTATATTTGGTTATTGTTTGAATATGATGGGTTAATCAATGATGCCCATCGCAAAAGAAAAAAAAATGAACTTGAGGGTCGCCACAATTAATTAATATAAGTCACACTATACCACCCTATTTACGGCATCTCTATCCATACATAACCCTCTATTGGGGCCACATCCAACATACGCTGCAAGGATTTTGTTTTTCAAGTTTGTGATGTAGCCATAGTGGCCATCATCTTCAAGAGGGATTAGCCAAATTCTCCACAAAAAACAAAGAAACTACTGATAGTGTGTATGCATGCCATTTCACTTCTTAGCAAGGCAGCTTTTTAAGCTTCAGCTTGGGTACAACAACTACTTTTGGGTATAGTTGCTTCAATCACATTTTAACTTCAAGTTTGTGTAAAGAAAGTGCCAAAGCACAAGGAATCTTTCCTTCACCCTATGTCCACTTCAAATCTTCTCTCTCTCTCTCTCATTCCTCCATGAGAATTAGATTAATGGCACTGGGACATCTGTTAGACAAGCAAAATACAATAGAGAAGAAAGAAGTTCAAAGTTCTGCTAATTTCTTGGGTGGGGAATGGAAGGGGTTTAGGGTTAAGGGTTAATTCACTTGTTAGGGTTTACCACAGAAACTGTCCAACAATAACTTGGGCTGTTAACCAAGGAAGCAGAATTGGGGAGGGAGGCACCAAAAGTGTGTGTGTTTTTTTGTGTTCTCCAATGCAGCAATAAAATAAGATCTTGTTTGTCTCTCTTCAGCCTTTTGGCTCACTTTCTGGCACTCTTCAGTACCAGGCTAGGTACTCATTCCAAGAGCTCAATAACTTCCTTCACAAGGGTGGTAAGGGGGGGGGAGCTTGGAAACCTCACCCCTTAGACCTAGACCTAGGTTTCCAGTTTTCCACACAGCCTTCTTTGAAGACTGAAAATTCTAAGGACCCAGTGGAAGACCCAATTTGAGAATTGAGCATAAGCCAATAATGAGAGAGAGATGATGGTGGGTTACTACAAGGATGTTGGAATATTATTAATTTATGTAACAGTTATTATTCACCAGAGCATTAAATTGTGGCTCACCTGACATTGTGTGTTTAACCATGGTTAATGAAACCCCCCCCCCTCCCAAAACCCCTTTATATCTGTAAGAAAGCTCACACCCTCCTTGCAGAAAGGGAATATGTAATGTTCCAAGCAGCAGTGGAGGAAATAAGTAGTACCTTGGGAAGAGATGGAGTGAGGCTCTTCTGGCTCACTCTCTCACTCTCACTCTCTTGAAAGTTGTTCATGGATTTTGGGTCCCAATGTCATTAGCATTTTCTGGCTCCAGGTGTGATGTAATAGATAAGCTTTGTGCTCAGCAGCTGGAAGTAGGCAGGCAGGCAGGCAGGCTGCTGGTAACTAATTCTGTGCTAGGTTCAAATTCTAGGGTTGAATTCAACACCCAACAACAAACCCCCCAAATAAAAAATTAAAAATTTAATATAAAATATTAAGCTTGTGCTCATCAAATCCACATTGTGTGTTATGCACAATCCATAACACAATTCAAACTCTCGGAAGGCGAAAGGATGGGAAATTAATTAACTTTGGCCGACCTGTCCTGTGCAAAAATGTGTTCTAGTGTAATGGAGAGGACACAAGAAGGTCTAAACAATGTGGTGAAGAAGACCAAACCAACCAAGCAACCAACTAACCAAGGCATACTAAATACTTTGAGGCTTTTTAATTGTGGAACATGGGGTTAGTAATGAAGCTCATTTGAAACTTTTGTAGTACTTGTGTTAAGAGTTTGAAAGGTGATCTTTCAGAACATGACAGAAAATAATAGTTCCCCCCCCCCTCCTCCCCATTAGGTGAATTAGCTCCTCCGATGCTCCACCCCCCAAAAAAACACCATTGAAAGCTGTGAAAGGATTTTTTTGGGTTGATGTCAGATTTTGTTGTAGAATATGTCAATCATTCATAAGAAGATGTTATAATAACTTGGAACTAGTTCTTGGACCACTACTATTGACCGGTTTTATCCATTGACCATTGATTTTGTTGCATGACTAGTATGAATGAATCCCGCATTTACCCATTGATTTTACCCACAGAAGCAAGGTGGTCATGGATTTTGACCGCCTTGCAATTTGGCATCCGCTTCCTTCCAGGCCTAATTACCAGCGTTGGTGGTCGGTCCTTTGATTTTTTTTTAAAGAACTGTCGGGGTTCTGTGTATTTGAAAAAATTCAGACTCACAGAAGCGGTTGGATCTGGGTATTTGAAAGGCATTGAAAATCAAAGAACCGTCGGTTCTGTTGGCTTACCTAAAGAACCCCCGGTTCTTTCCTTTTTTGACTTTTTAATTTGCTTTCCGGGGTTGATTTCAGGTGTGAGGGTTTCACGAAGTGGGAACTACTGATGGTGTACATACGTACCTATATATCCGGTTTGAAAACCAGCAAAGAATTGATGCTGCCTGAAAGAACCGCGGAACGCTGCTTATCTGGGATGAAATGGCACTCCACACCACACACATATGACATTAATATAGCACCATGGCGACCACAGAATGAATACCACATTTTTGCCCTCTAAATGTAACCACAACTGCGTGCATCTGTTGCCGTTATGAATTGGGTCTTTAACAATGAATTTCTGGGCTCCGATTTGATAGCAATAGCTGAATGAGGAGGTGTGACAACTACTTGAGAATGGAGTTACTGCCAAAAGCATGTTTGCATAAGCATGTTTGGGACTTGTAAGGAATCAATGGTTAGATTTTTGACATCTCTTTTGTGGCCATCCTCTTGGAACATTCGGATATCATGCCCATACTTAACACAACCTATGAAAATTTCTCTAGTGTATTTGGAGGCAAGCACTCTTGTAGAGCAGAAATTTTCATCCACAAGAAAGAGGCAGGTGTTTTGAAAAGCAAAATGTCGACTTGTACAAAGTGCACTGGCCATTTCAACAAGTAGGAGTGAGCATCTCAGATTTTGACGCACTTCCTCTCCTTTTCTTTTTTTCCATTTTCCAGTGATACCCATTGGGTATCACATGAAAAAAAAGAAAATTTTTGGATTTTTTTATGTAATGTAAGCATGAGGCAACGGGCACTCTGGAAGTAAACACATCTTGGCTCACAGCTCAGCCAAAGTGCTTGATTTGGGAACACCTTGATCTCAAGAATTACCCTACACAGAACATATTATATCCTACTTGTAACATGATTAGGATTTAGAATTCAATTTTTTGTAAATTCTAACCTCTATAATAAAGATATGGAAACATAAAAAAATGACAAAAGAAAAGAATAAAAACTTGCCCATTCCATGATTAATTTAAAATCTTTTTGCTCAATAAGGCCCTTGTGGAAAATAAACCACCCCTTGTGGGCATTCCATTTTTTGAAACACCTCACAATTTTCTTTCTTTCTTTCTTTACCAAGATACCCACCAAGTATTCATCAGGTATCAATGGGAAAAAAATAAAAAATAAAAGTTCGATGTAGGTCTTAATGCTCAATAAGGCCCTTGGCCATAACCTTTACTAGGACTAAACCCACATTGGACTGCACTTCATGTGAGCCCTTTATTCTAGTAAAGCCCATGACGTCAAGCTTTTCCCCTACACCATCAACTAGGCCCACATTGAAGAAACTCCAAGAGCCACAAAATTGTGTGAGTGCATTCCCAACCCACCCAAAATAAGCCTTGGGTGAACCAATACCTACATTGATACTATGATAAAAATTAAATACCCCAAAAAAATTGGGTTGCTTCTAAACATTATAACTATTATATGTGGACAACAGATTCGACACTATAAAGCCAATTTCTTTTTTCTTTTATTCAAGTGGGCAGTTTTGGCTAATGAACACCAAAGTTTTTTGAAATTCAACATTGCTTGGGCCATGCACACTCTATCATTGGCACACCAAAGTTCTCTCTTCTTGAGTTGTGGCCATTCTAAAGCACGTGTGCTTCATGAACACCTCTACATGCAAAAGCAAAGATACAATGGTAGAAAGATGCAAAGAGAGTAAGAGAGAAAGGCAAAGAAAATGAGAGGTAGAAAAAGTGGGAGAAAGAAGCATAATTAATAGCAAAGAAAGAGGGAAGAAAAAAAAGAGAAAGAGGCAAAGAGAGGGAGAGAGAAAGACAGATTGGACAAGAGAGAAAACAAATCAAAGCACAAGATTTCGACTACATAAGTGAGACTTCAGGCCTTTACTCTTCAATGATTTTGTAGTTTGCCCAAACAACAACGTGAAAATGATTTTTTTTTCCCCTTGTTTTGCATTGTTGTCGGTCTTTAGATTTGTGCCTTGCTATCTTCAGGTTGTACAATTGTTGTGGTTTTTTTAAGGTTTGTTAAAAACCTTGAATCCTTGTTAATTCATTTCAAATTTGTTCTCATGATTATGAAAGAACTTTGTTTGACAAGAGTTTTAATCCTATGAGTGAAAAAGAAAGACATGCACAATTTGAATGGCTCTTTCAAAGCTTTGAAATGCAAGCATTTTTTTTAACATCTATTCTTGCTCATGTTTTGAATCATGTTCTATGACCAATACTGAGACTTCAAAAGGTGGTACCTCAAGCTACACTCTTCAATCTACCAATATTTACAACATTTGGTCCTCCACCACATGTTCCTTCTTGTAAACTTTAAAATAGGTATTAAGAAGGAGATGGATGAAAGATATATTGGCAAGAAGAGAGGACCATATGTGAATTGATTTGTTAAGGATAAATGACCTTTGAGAGATCATTGTGTTTAACAACATTGCAATTTAGCTATAGGATTGCACTATTTGAATTTGGCCTATGGGTATTTCATATTGAATTAATTTCAAATCATGTTATGGTTGTAGTCATGCTTGTTAAGTGTAGTTTCCTTATAGTGATTGTTTCATGGTACCAAGTAAGGGTTTTTTTTCCCCTTTTCCTCTTTTGTTCACTAATTCTGATCTCATATAACCCTTGCACATTGTGATGGTTGTGTAGAAAGTTAGGTCATATGCAAGCCCTTTTGATAGACTTACTCATGTCAATCTATACACCTAGTTTATGACATATGGGAGTTGATTCAAGTCAATTATGTTCTTCATGTCCAAAGAAACCATCGATTCAAACCAACAACTACACATGAAAAACTATTTGCATCAAGACCTAATTTGGTACATGATGTATGTGAATCACTTTTAGTAATGTCAAAAGTAAGATAGTCTTTAAATGTTAGGATTATGCAACCCATTTATTATGGGCTTCATTTTGGTTTGTTCATTGAAGCTTTTGGATAAGTTCAAGGGGTCAATAAAATGGACATAGGGTTTCCGGGAAGAACAATTACATTGGAACTATTACAATGCAACAATAACTTATGGGAAGCTTCCATTGGATTGGGAGAATTCAATTATTTAATAAAAATATATGATATTCTTGCAAGCTTAGTTGTGAATATTTGATTAGACAAGTAAAATACATTTTGCTTCTAAATTGTGAAGAGTAACTTATCTACTCAATGGTACATGATGTTCAAACTATAATTTGAAACATGAATGATTCATTTCAATACCATAATAGATATTACTTACCATATATTTTGAAATTCAAACATTTCATAAATCTTGTGCATGCATTCACCTTATTCCAATGGGACAAAAACATACAAGGGAAAATAAAGGCTCAAAGTATACAAAAGTGATTGGATTGGAGGACAAGCAATAGGTGAAATGTTACCTATTATCTACATCTAACAATACATTCATTAGAACAAAAAGAGTCCTTTTCAACTTGGGTTTAGTGATTTGGGTTTTACAACTTTAATTTTGGTTACATAGTCATTTTCAAATTTACAAACCAAGTTGCTAAACCAAGTCATTTCACCCAATTGAAAAAGACATTTTTTTGTGGTAATGATTGTTCCATTTTCAAGTTATTTTCATTCATAAAATAAATTGTTTCTTGCCCAAATTTGAAGTTGGAAGAAAACGCTTAAATCATGGATTTCATTTCACGATGACACAAAACTATTAGTCATATTTGAAGACATGCCAACAAATTGTACATCACATTCTTGTTCCACACTTTGTGCATGTTGTTTAAAATTTTTCATTTCCAAAAAGGTGGAGAATGATTTGGTTAATTGATTGTTGGTCCATGCCTAAACCCAAGAATTTTTTCTTCTAGATGAAAAATGAATCCATAGATTTGTGTTTTGTTTTTGGTGACTAATTGCATGTTAAAGTTACAACCTACAAATGTCATTTTGCAAATACCTTTGAAGTGTCGCTTTGCAAATTATTTCAAACCACAATTGGCAACATCCATACATGAACAAGTGGAAAACAAGGACTTTGATACTCATTTTGAACTTCAAATAAATATATTATGTGAAAAATTGTGTAGTTAATAATTATTAAAAACTTGGAAAACTCGTTAAAGTTCTCAAAGCCAAACAATAATGAAAGGTTAAAGTAAATGTGGGTTGCTTAGGGCATTTGACAAAGAATTATAGGTTAAGTTCTGGAATTAAATATTATTTTTTCTTTATTAACAAGCATAGATGGTATGATTGAGGATGGTGATGAAAAAGACATAGATTTAAAACATTTTTTTTGTATATGATGAAATCCTTGATATGATGTTCAAGTGTATTGGGAGGGATTAAATTATAGTATAATTTTTTTAAACTATCAAGTATTGTAAAATCTGAATTTTAAAAGAGAAATATATTGTTGAATATTTAAATTTTCAAAAAAAAAATTGGCATGAAAATTATAGAGGTTTGTGGGAATTTGTGGAATTTGTTTTTCAAATTTTGGACATAGTTCAGATTTTGTTTAATTATTTATGAAATTTCCTTTAGTGTAAAGTATGTGCTATCATTAGATCAAATCAAGGTTGCTCAATCCAAAGTCCAAATGTAACATTTCTCAAGTTAGATACAACCACATAAAGTGGTCTAACAAATGCCTTAGAATATTTGTGAAGAAAAATGAGAGATAATAGACAATAAAAATATATAGTTTACACCTATTGCTTAAGAGTGAGAAGGATAATAGACATAAAGTTCATCGCTTCCAAAGAAATAGGCATAAAGTTCGTCCCATTTTAAAAAGAACATTGGGAATAAAAGCTTTCTTGTCTTACGCCTTGTGATTTACATTGTCATAACCATAGCCTTGGGCATCATAATCAAAACTAGGATAAGACAAATGCGATGAAATCAAGAACAAACCAAGAACAAGTTAAAGCAAGGGAGACATCCAAACACACTTTTCTTTTAAGAGGGAAATGTGCAAGTCTGCAAGAAGTCCTCAAGACTTCCCAATGTATTTCCACTTTTGAAATCTTGAGGTGTATTGTAACTTTGGATCAAGGTTTGAAGGATCAAACTTTACCCAAATTGGGCTTTCTCTTGACCATTGGAAAGGTCTCAATGAAAACTATTAAATTATGGAGTCGCATGCTTAAAAACATCTTTTGAAGATGTTATGATGCTTCAAAGATTTAAGACATTATGTGTCATTGTTTTAGGAATTTATTTGGGGCTACCAAAAGAAATTAACATTTTAATGTAATACTCATGGAGAATTATAAAATGGTGCCTTCTTCCATGTCCTAGCCATGTGAATCTAAGGTGAGTGCAAAGCAAGTCCAGTACTAAATTTAGTTCCATATGAAGTAATCACTTGCATCTTTTGGCTTGTGTAGGTGATTGGATGGAGAGGTGCTTGTGAATGTCATTTCTTCCTAATTCAATCCTTGATTTCTTACACACCCCTCTTGTTTCATTGTGTGGAACTAGGGAATGTATCCCATGTTTTTCTTTCTTTCCCTTATCGTCACTTCAAAAAATTACCACCAATACCTTGAGACAAACTTAGAAACACATTAGACATATGTTTAAGTTCAAAATATTGTTCACCTCATGCAAAAAACATTGGGTGGATTTTTTTACTGTAGTTGGAGGGCACCTTACACAACAAATTTCTTGTTTGTGAAGGGTGGGCATTTGGAGAAACATCATGCACATTCTTGTGAGCTTTTCATTTTAAAAAAATACTTGCTATTGTTTTATGTTTTATCCCACAGTACCCATTTGGTATATGAGGAATTAATTGAAAAATTAAAAATTTGCCCTATGCTTTATGCTCGGCAAAGCCCCCAACTTGAAGATTTACCCTGGCTGGGCCAGACTCAACTACCGTAGCCTAGGGTCAGTTTCCACATTGACAAAACGAATAATTTTTTTTTTCAAAAAATGAATTCGTTTTTTTAATTTTGAAATTTATATATATTATTTCCATCATCTCTTATAATATTGTGGTATGAGTAGTGAAATTATTCAAAGTGTAGCCTACGATAATTATGATAATTTTCAACATGTTCACTTCATATTTTCCAAAAAAAAACATTTCACTATTTTGAAGATTATTTAATGACAAAACTGACCTCATGATAAGCCCCTGATTTTGATAGTGCTCCCCTCCCCTCCCCTCCTCTCCCCCAAGGTTGTACCCTACACTAGGAGGCCTTACGTACTAAAGAAGGTGAAGGTAGTATAGGTGTGAGGTGCTGGGTACAAGAATAGGGCCATGAAATGGATAACGGTGAGCAAGGAAAAAACAAAATCATTCCACATTCCGTTCTGATGATGGGGGGAATGAAGAGGAGAGCTGTGTTTGGACAAAAGAATGAAAAGCAAAAAAGCATGTACATTGTTGTTGTACTTTTATGTTCTTTTTTGTCTTCCATCAACCCATCTCAGGTTTGTTTTTTCTTCACAAAAACCAACCTTCAGAGTACCTACACACATAAGCAGAGCAGAGAGCACGGAGTTGGAAGAGGAAGCCAAGAAGAAAGAAAGAAAAGAAAACAATGGTTTTTATTTCTTCCTTCTCATACTAATTAAAGAAAGAAAGAAAGAAAGCCAGAGTCAAGGATTTATCTATCACGAGGAAAAGGACAAAAGACTCCTGAGTATAGTCCTCAATCAGGACTCAGCATCCTTTTGGTTTGCAAAAATTGCATGAAAAAGAATGATTTTATTGTAGGAATGTCCACTTGTTTTAAGAATATTTTTGGCGATGGGCCAATCAAAGTGGCTCATTCATTCGAAGGACGGGGGCAAAAACCCCCCCCCCCAAAAAGCAAAACAAAAAGCAGAAAAAGACAATAAAGAAAAAATGCACACACGCAAAGAGGCAGAGCGGATGTAGTAGTACATCCTAGTCTTGGGAAGAGGTCCCTTGCCTTTCTTTTGCCCGTTTGGCCTTCTTAACGGTACCGTTAAAACGGAGGCTTGGGTGTGCATTAAAAGAGGGTGGGGGGGGAGAGCAATAATGAGAGGCCTTGGAAATAGGAAAAGCACTTAATAACATACCCATAATGCTCGTGTCCTTTTTAGGCTCTTTTGTAGGTACCAACAAGTCTCTTACACATTGGGACAAGAAATAACATTCTTAAGCCCCCCCCCCCCCCCCCCACCCCTTAGCCCTAGCCCTAGCCTACCCCTCCCTCATGCTCTTTCACTTGTTGTACCAACAATGTCTTCTTCTTCTTCTTCTTCTTCTTTATACATAAATTTAGGCTACCATGATCCCTCCCAAGTTCCAACAAATGGAGCTTCTAGCCACCTCCTTCCTACTACTACTCCTTGGAAAATATTTTAAATTGCCCAATGGTCTTTAATGCCACTAGTACTTTTGTAGTGGGGCATTCTTTTTTTACCCTGTCTGCCCTTGACCCAATTCTTATTTCCCCCAAAACCATTGGGTAATGCCCACACATGATTTATCCTCTGGTTAGACTCCCCCTCCTAGTCACTTTTTTTTTAATTTTAAAAATAAAAATAAAATTTTGGTTTTGGTTTTAGGTCTGGTTTCATAGCTAAATAGAACCAAGAACTCAGTTCCAAATATTTACAGTTAAAATTAAATAAATAAAATCTGATTTCAATTCTGATTCCAGTTTTGAAAATCAGACTCAATTCCGTTTTAGTTCTCACAAACTGGAACTGGTGGTTCTAACCCACCTAACTGGGTACGCATCCAACATTTGCACGGAGGGACATCTACAACATGCTACCTAGTATGTTATATACTTAACATGGCATGTTGTAAACATTCAT
>Ga0116231_10004706_pt1 | contig 27473 bp, 17 predicted proteins | sample S1TSphgellanicum_2_FD_89695 | JGI IMG/M metagenome (GOLD analysis project Ga0116231, IMG submission 89695) | Host-associated microbial communities from peat moss isolated from Minnesota, USA - S1T2_Fd - Sphagnum magellanicum MG | ecosystem: Host-associated > Plants > Peat moss > Unclassified... | reverse complement strand
CACTTTTATAAATAATTATAAATGATTATGTTTATTAAATCTAAGTGACACAAAATAATTATTGTTATAACATAGATTTGTATATTATATAATTTATATTTTATATTAGAAGAAATTAATTAAATAAATTAATGTGACATTACTTTAAAATCATTGTAATTACTTCAGATAAGAATTAATTAGTATGTGCATAATTATTTTCTAATTGAACATAATTATTTCACTGATTTTAGTTTCACAAATTATTATATAATAATATTATCTTTAAAAATTCTATGATTAATCATCTATGATAAATATTTTATAGTCTTTTTATAGTAATTATGAAAATTAATGCTATGTTTAACAAATTATTGTATTTATAGTAAATAATTACCAAGAGGAAAAATTTACTTGACCTCTAATAAGTTTTACAACAATAAATTTTATTATAAAATAAATAATGTAATTAATTGAATAATAATTTTTTAAAAATTCGTGTAAAAATTTATTTTCTAATAACAATTGTTAATTCATTATTTATAATTTTAAAATAAATATTTTAAATATTTAATTTAAAATTATAGTCATTAAATTAATTTTCACATTATTTATATTATATATAATTCAATCAGATTTTAAAAAGTAATAAAATATTTTTAATATTTATGAATTATGTATTAATAATTTGTGAGTAACTAGATAGCTAGTTTGTTAAATATTAATAAGTTATTACTTATTTAAGTAATTGATAATGAATACTGAATATTTGTAGTGTATAGTTTATAATTTAAATATATCTAAATTTCATCATTATTAATTAAATGATTATCTAATTATCTAGTACTTGAATTGTTTAAAAATCTAAAAACTAAGAAAGTAAAGCATGAAGAAAGTTTTGAAATTACAACTTATTTTGTAAAGAAGTTGCAACTTCAAAACTTATCCTATATTGTTTGTTTTTCATTCCTATTTTGAACACTATATAAGCAAGGGGGGTATGCCCATCCAATTTCCATTTGTGCACATGGGATGAGTTAATCAAAAGGCTCAACCCAAAATAAAAAAACAAATAATGCACAATTTTAAAATACTTACCTCCCCAACCTATTTATTTATCTAGCTAGGTAGGTACCTAGTTTGACCTACCCATTTAGGTCGGCCTATGTACCTACCTACCTAAGTACCTACTTATATGAGTAGGTATTTAGCTTAGGAGGGTAGAACCTACCTATTTATTTTTTTACCTAAGTAGGTAGGTAGGTAGGTAAGGATTGTAGGCACCTATTTATGTATCTACCTAAGTACCTACCAACCTAATATTAATATTTTTATTAAATTATTTTTTATGCCACGTGACATATTTACATTGGGCCACGTGTCATAATATAAGATCATCCAAGTATTTGAATTAAATGTCTTAGATTATTTCAAAATAATAATAATAATAATAATAATATATTAAGACACGTGGCAACACATGATTTGCTTTCAATTGTGACCAAAATAGTTGCATCTTAGTCACATGTGACAATACGTATATAATGGAGTCAAAGGATGAAATGTATTTGTTGACTTTTTCTTTGCAACTAGTTTATCACATGCGACTTGTCTTAGGCGACTAAAAGGATTTTAGTTGCAAAATGTCTCTTGCGACTAAAATTTAATCACAAAGAGTAATCGAAAATACATGTTTTTCTTCTAGTGGTGGATGGGTGGGTGAGTATGTAGTTAATATGTAACTAGGTAGGTAGGTAATATATAAATAGGTTGGTGGCGGGTGGGTGGGTGTGTTGGTAAATAGGTAAACAGGTGGGTGGATAGGTAGGTATGTAGGTAGGTAGGTAATATATAAGTAGGTACAAAGGTGGGTAGGTAAGTAGGTAAATAATACATTCAGATAGACATGTGGGTGAGTAGGTAGGTAGGTAATGCACCTAGGTAGGTGGGTGGGTGGGTGGGTGGGTGGGTTGGTAGGTAGGTAGGTTGTAAGATTATAGGTGGGGGGCCTGAGGGGGAAAATGTAAAGTTTGAAACTTGTCCTGAAACAAACCCTAAAACACGTCCCATTTGACTAGAGAACATTGGTCATTTTGATTATTCATGTCAATTTCTTATGTTCAATTTGACTAAATGTTTCATTTGACTAAAACTCATTCATCATTTTGATTAGGGTTGTTCAACTTGATTAGATGTATTGGTTAAATAAGTCACTATAGTCAAATTGGTTGGTCAAAAAATACATGCCTTGAACCTTTAGTCAAAATGAACATGTCCATTTGTAAAACAAGGACCAATTAATCAACTTGGAGCGTTTCAAAAACCTAGAATTTTAATAGTGTTACAATTTGTAATAGATGTTCAACTAGTAAATTTTTTATTTGATTCTTGTATTGAGTGCTTACAATTCTGATTGTTGGTATGCGTTGAATACATTCCAATTCAAACTTAACTATATTTTCACCACCCCTCATGGATTTTTTAATCACAAGTAACAAAATAATTCTTTAAAGAGTTTGCAAAGTAGCTTACACATTGGCTCATTGACAACTAATAAAAGGATAATCTTGAAACTATGGCCCTTTTCAATGCAATTTTAAATGGGTTTATTGACCTAATGGGTGTGTGTGTGTGTTTGCAGCAATTGGTCTCAATAATTCAATTTTTTTTATAAAGGGAATATTATGTATAGCATGTTCTATATGATGCTCCCAAGGATTTTGTCTTTCTCACCTAAATAATTAATGTGAATAGTGGTGACAAAAAGGTAAATAATGTGGAATTGTTGGTGTTCAAAAATTATATTTCAAATGGGTTTTTTTTGTCACACTACATTATGCCTAATGACATTTGTAACTTTTTAACCTAAATTTTAATTTTGTTACATTGCATGGAAATGATCATACAACTAAAATAAGGTTTGTTTATGTTATAATTTTCATTTTGAAGGGAGTGTTGAAGGACACTAAAGGTGGAATACTTTCAATAAAATTCATCATTGTTCTAAAACCAATACATTTTATCCACAAATGCATATTTGCTAAAAAGAAAGAGGTATTATGATTAATGTCATAATGCAATTTTGAAATTTTGATGTGGCAACACATGCCCACATTGTTGTATCTTCATAAAACATTTGATATTTCAATTGCCCATTCAATCATACTTGTAATGAACCATGATTATTTGAAAGGAACATTTTGTAAAATATCATTTTGGCCTTCATCTATCACAATATTTTCATCATCTATCAATGTTAATTGTACTTTTATTTGAAAGCATGGTTTGTGCAATATGTTACTACTTTAATTGTAAGTTATTTTAGTGTCATTTGTTGTGTTTACATAATATTTCATCTACATCCATTGTACACAAGTCAGATCTTGTTTATATAATGTTATTATTAAACTTATGTGTTTCAATGTATTAGTTTCATATTTAAATGTTTAAATTTTGGTTGTGTTACATAGTGTATCAATGTATCAATTTATACATAATGTATAAACATATCAATGCATTATGTAATAATTTGACAATTTTTGTTAACCTTTTTCAAGTTTTACAAAGATGTTAAATATTTAATTAATTACCTTTTACATTAAGATTGATGGAAGACAATCAATGTTACCTACAAAAGTTGAACCAAAATCTACCAATTGATACAGAAATGCAATCCATAAAAAAAACTACATGATGTTAAAAAAACATCTTTGAATGTTATTATTGTCATGCATTTGTTTCTAACAAGATCTAATTGAATTGTCATCAAATCATCCAAAGCTAATCCATTAAAAAATGAAACCTAACCTCATACTTTTATTTTCATTTCAACCACATGCATTTGAATTTAAACGGGTTGTTAATGATCTTAATTGAATCATTTTCATTTATGTAAATAAGTGTAAAATTAAAATTTCTTTGTTTAGTGTGAAAAAAGTTGAAAAAATGAATCACTTTGGCTATTATGAAATTAAAGGAATTGAAATAAAACTTCATAAAAAAAATTTGTTTGATAATTTGTACCCTTTATAGTGGGTAGGGTCCAACAAAAATTTGATCCAAGAAATGTCAAATATATTTAAAAATTTCAATTCAAGTGAGATCATAATGAACTAAATTTGAAACTTATAATGAATGATTACTTATGTGAAACAACAAAAACTCAAATAACATTAAACCCCTTAAAATTCAACAAATGAAATATTTTTATGGATCAACCAATCACTATTTATTATGATGCAACCTTAGGCTTGTCAAATAGTTTTGATAATCAAAACATCCTTAATTTCAATTTAACAACAAAATGCAAAACTTTGGGCATATTCCTTAACCTATAACAAGATATAAAAAAGGTTGTGAAAGTTTTAGATGAAAATTATAACAAATTGAATTTTTAAAATCAAATTCACAATTATATCAAATTGTTTAAACTAAACAAAGAAGACAATGAATGAATTTGGAAGCAATTTTGGTGCACATAATTACAAGTATATAGGGATTCACAAAATTCATTATGATTTAAGCTTGTGAAGAAACATCACCTTTGTATTTAGTGTATGTAGTATTTTTTTTCGTCACATCTACATTAAAATGGTTGAAATGTGAAAATCACAAATTTTAAAAATCTTGGTTTTGGCAAAAGTACGATTTTTGAAACTTTTAAAACATTTTAATCAAAATAAAATTCAATAATCTAAAATTTAATCTCATATCCATTGAATTTTTTAAAAAAATGAATGGATATGATATTAAAAATGGTTGAAAATTGTTTTGAAATTTTCACTTTCAACCTTTCAAATGCATATTATTTTTACACACATGTATACTTTGTTTATTTTGAAAATGTGAACTAGTTTCAATTTTTTTTTAAAAAGATTCAAATATCATTTGATTTATGTTACACACATGTTAAACCATTATGGTTGCAACAATGGGTGCAAATTATGTTATATTGAGATTCATGAAAGATGTAACAATTTTTCAAAATTATATTTAAAAGTGAAAAATCAAATTAATATTGAAAATGTTTGGTGTATTTAAATCAACTTTAATGATTCATTATATTTGGTTCACATTACAAATTTTGAATCAAATCAATTACACAAGAAAATAAAAATGAACTTAAGCCTGATAAAAATGCGTGAATATTCATGTTTGTTTTTCTGATATTGGAAAATTAAATTATTCTTTTTAGTTGGTTACAATAATAATTAATTAACCATTTTTTGTTATAAATTAATCAACTATAATTATTGACTCGTGTCTCATGTATATGTTTTTTCATTGCACATTATCCCGTATTTACTACCTATTTTGTTTTAAAATTTTGATTGTTATATTTATGTACATGTTGGGTTTCTTTTGGAACATGATTATGTTCTTCATCGAAAGAGGCCTTATTTATGGGTTTTTTCCAATTATACTTGTGTGGTAAAAAAGGGTGAATTCCTTCTTTATCCTTCATAGTTGATTAAAGTTTGTCATAAAACCAACCCAACCAAAAACCAAATCTATATCAATTAAATATACAACAATTAAACAGTCACATGTATATTTTATTGAGTCTCTTTTTGAAACAATGCCCAAATCATTATGCCTTTCGTGTAGGAGAACTTGCTTTGATTATTAGGAGTAGGTAAAACATTCTTTGTCATGTTTTGGATTTAAGTAATGAAAAAAAAACAAAAGGAAATATTTGTTATTCCCAATAATCTTTTGAAAAAATGATTTATTTTTTTATTATACACAAATAACTAGTTATTACTCTTATATATATATAATATTTTGTGCATGCAAAGTGGCATTCAATGATTTATTGCGTTTGAGTAAATTAAAACATGTATTGATTTTCCCATATTTTCCAACCCCAAAAAAGATTTATGCAATGCAAATTCACTCATTGTTTGCCCATTTTGATTTACACTTCTTATCCAATCGCATTGTGTAAGTTGATTATATATGCATTTTACATTTGGGTAATCACTTTAAAATGTGATAATGTCATTATATGGGGTTTTTTTCACAACATCATTTTTTCATTAAAAAATATTTACATAATTGTGCATGGTTATTCTACCATTGAATAAATATTTCACTTTTAGTGCACCAAAGAAAATTGAAAAATCAAAATAAAAATAAAAATAAATATTGAAATTAACTTTGATACCCTTAATATGTTTTAAGGAGAGTCAAATATGATTTTATAAACATTTAACACATGATTTTTTTCATAACATACTTTTGCATTGTGGCAAATGTTTTTTGAAATATTTGACTATAAATGTTTGATTTATTTTACAAAGAATTTACCAAAAAATATAAATTTTGGTTTTTGGATAAATGTCATCACTTCAAGTGTACCACAAAAACTTGTCATTAATTTGTTGATGTTTAGAAAAATGTTTTTTCCAAGTTTAAAAAAATAATCTTAGTAAATGTTAAATATACTTTGGGCTTCTTAATGTTTATTATTACATCAAAAATTTGACAAAAAATGATTTAACTCAAATAATAAACTATGTAAAATCATTTTTTTATGCAAATGGGAATATAAAAAATGAGGTTTAAATTTTTATTATTACATCAAAAATTTGACAAAAAATGGTTTAAGCTAAATAATAAACTATGTAAAATCATTTTTTTATGCAAATGGGAGTATAAAAAATAAGGTTTAAATTTTTTTGGTATAAATGTAAGCTTATAAAGTCACTTAAATTTTAAAACAAACAATTGAAATAATTATTTGTACACAAAGTTAAAATTATTTATAAAAAAGCTAGAATGTTTATTTTTAAAGAAATCTATTTTTAAAAAATTTTGATTAAAAAATAGATTATTTTAACTTCAATGTGCATTTGAAGTTGTTTCGTTTGTTCTAATTATTAATTTTGTTACGATTACTCATTGTTGATTTTGCATTCAAGGGTTATCTTTTAATGTGACAAGACTTGACATTTGCAAAATTTTCTTAAATCATTCAATTACAACATTCACATTTATGGTCATTTTGTGTTTTGAAACCTTAAATACTGGTATCAAATAATGTATGTTAATGTTAATTAAAAAGGTATTAATTTTTAAAACAATGTATGTCAAAGCTAAATAAAAAGCTATCGATCTTCTAAAGAATGCTTTTATCTCATGTTATCACTTTTGATAACATAATGCTTATTCTTTGCAAAACTCAAGGCTTTTAATTGAACTAATTTGAATTGATTATATGTTCACTTTACAACTTTTCTTTCTTCTTTTAGAAAACCCTATCACAATTATCAATGGCCAACAACTAATTTGATCTTACAAGAATTGTCAAGAACATAAAGAATTATACACAAGGTGCATAATTTTGCTTTTATTGTCCAAACTATCTTGATCAATGTATAAACTTAATTCGTTTCTTGTCCACTATGGTTATTACATAGTCAAAATATAATGCCATGACCTCCTTGAAGCTTTGGCCATATTTCCATGGAATCATGATTAGGTCATTTAAAGAGTATGCTTATGAAGTAATTGCTAAATTTTGTCACTAGTAGACTTTGTAATTGTGACAATTCTTAATGATTTAACCCAAGATCATTTTCAACTTAGGATATCCGATTTCAAATTCGTTTCAAATCACCCTACCTTACACGCACAAATTTTTCCATATTGCCTAAGAATTCAAGCACCATACAAAATTCAATTGTATAAAGAGAACTTTTTTCTATAATGGACTTCATCACCAATATTGGGTGGGTAGCATTTGCTCACAATATCCATTTAGATAATGACTAGTGTGACCTATTGCACACATATTGTAAATAGTTTTATGAAGTGTATATATCTTTGAACCAAAAAAATTGCCTTTTTGTTATATGAAATCCAACTTCTCTTAAAACATTAAGTATGATTTTTGTTGAGTTTTTAGTGATGAAAATTCTCAAAGTTCAATAACTACTTGACTACAAAGTCTGAAAATTACAAAAGCACCTAGGTATACCCATAGTTATCAAAGGCTTCCCAATTTTTTTGCCTAAGTATATCATTGTACTGCCCAATAATCCACCATAAATTGATTAATGGATTGAATTTTTTTAAGGTTTTATGGTTGAGTCATGTGATGATCTACAAGTAGAGTGGTTCTTTTAGGGGGATTCTAATGGAAATCAACCATACAGTGCCAATTGTTGATGAATCACTATGTACTGGAAAATCCCACTTCAGATGTGGGAAACAGAAGAACAGTAAGGTTCAGTTGGTGGCTTTGAATACACAAGAGGGAATGGTGAGGCCTACAGTTGGGCATGCGAAAGACAACCATGTAAGAATGTATTGTTTCATCAAATCAATTCTGTGCTTTTCTTGGCACCTGCTGCTCTTTTGAGGCTTCGAACTGAGGGCACTAATCTCATTGTAAGGAGGCTGCAAGACACTTACTTGATTCAGTGAAGGAAGGATGTTTACTTGATCTGATGAAGAAAAAAAGTTTCTTGTGTCTTGAATCCTATTGTCGTTGCTTGAATCTTTAGCAGCATTGCTTAATGGGCTTGCAAACACCAGACTCATAATGCTACTTGTTCCACAAGGGTGTAATGCAAACCATGGGCGGTGCAGGAAAGGGTGCTCCTATTATCCACCCCAAATTTCATAAAAGAACCTCCTTTTCAGCAATCCCACAAGCATTTTGACCAAGAAAAATGTGTCACAAGTGTCATGAAAGGAAAGTTTGACAGATGGGTTTTCTTTAGCCCTCTTTCCAAAAAGACTTCACCAGGGTTAATGCTCAAAGCCAAGAAGCCATACCTCTTGTGTCAAAAAGGTCCATCGACTCTCATGGCTGATCTGTTGAGAGTCCAGAGGCAAGTCATGGCACACATGGTGCCATTGAAGAGGTGTTCCGTCTACAAATGCCAGAGAGCCCCAGTGTTATACAATGATGATAATTTTCAAGACTGGATCTACTGAAACACTGAGCACTTTTGACCTGGAATCAATGTAAGTGAGCATCAAAGTCAGTTGTCCTTTTTCTCCTCATTTAAACTCAGCTGGAAGGCTATGCAAGGTGGAAGGCAGAGTACACACCAAGGAAGTGACCTTGGAGGAAAATCATGGGTACTCTGTAAGACTCATTGTAGATCACATGGTAACTGTACACATGCTCCTCATAACCAGGTAGCCCAGGACTCATTTCCTGTCAAAGTGGAACCACCACAGCACTGGCAAATGGTCAGATCATAAATGTTCACTTCAATCTTGCAATACTCAGACAGAGGTCTCAAGCTAGAAGAAAGGTATAGTGCTGGTAGGGGCTGCATCCTGCCAATATTTGTCACATGCCTCATGCGGCAAAAACCACACAATCTATCTTCCAGTTTCCATCCATGACCTGCCCAGAATTTCCCAGACTATCTAGAAAACAACAATACTCTCATGAAGTATCTTCTTAAGACTGGCTTATTGTATCTGACAAATGCATTGTTAACTGCTGTAACATCAATTGACAGCTTACCAATGTAGCAATGTCTTGAGATTCATCATCCACTTCATGGATATCCTCAACTTCAGCCACAACCTGTCAAAGAATATATGATGCACCTCAGTTCATGTATACCCATTCTATCTGCCATGCGGCTCTCTATCATTTCTTTTGTGAAAAAATGGCAAATGACGCCCACAAAAGTGAAGACCACTGAAGTTTGCAGGGTAACCAGGTGCACCTTTTGTTCAGACAATATATGCACATCCTGGAGCACCAAATACCCAACTGCCTGCACAGATACACAACTGCAACAGAATCATTTGCCTCCGTATATCTAAGAAATTGCAGAGAAATCTCCACAACAACAATTTGAAGGTTAAAAAGACAATGAGTGTGGTCATAACCTTATGCAGGTCACACACAAAGTGCCAGATGATCACTTTGTTGATCACAAATAGCAGTGATGAACTGCCATGACTGCCAATTGACTTCATCATCTCCCAACTATGGGCGCTGATAAGTGTATAACAATCCACCTAAGATTTCAAGAAAACCCTAATAAATCTGCATCCTGAGTTTCTTCTGCATTAATGGAAGCAACAGGAAGACTCAGTTGTGCTGTTGACTACCAATCAAGAGCACACTGTAAACCTCCACTTATGCCTTTTCCATCACACTACAAGAGCAAACACCATTGCCATTAACATCCTGTGGTTGCCACTTTTGATGACAACGCACTGTGCAAAGCTTAACAAGCTTTGCTGCAATAACACCTTCCTCACATTGTTCACAGCACCCAGATGTGAGTCATGTGAAGAATATGGCTCTGCTCCTCAGCTCATTATTGATTTCTAAAGGACAGCAATGCTTCTCTTCTGATGACAAAATCCATAATCCCCTTCTTTGGACAGCAGCAGCAAGACCAAGTCGTTCAAACATTACTGCTGCTGTTGCTGCTGCATAGTTCAGCATGCGGCTTCAGCAGAATCTGACCTTCTTAGTTCACCACAGATCCAGTTTGTAGCTTTTGTAACACAAAAAGCACAACAACAACATGTATTTACCAAAACATACAAAAAGAGCAGCATGCAGGTAGTGTACAAAGAGAGGTGCATACCGAAGAAGCAAGGACTGGTGATTTCAGTGGAGGCTCGTAAACATGCCAGGTCCATGCAGGCAATTGCGGGCATTGCGACTTCCAGACCTCCACCAAATGCAAAGCTGCTGCTTCAAACTCCGCAGCAGTAAGTGTCCCATCCCAAATTCCTGCCATTCAACAACCTAGACCTACTGCTGCACCCGATTTCGACTTTCTTCTTCTCTCCAAACACGACCTTCTTCTTCTTCTTCTTCTTCTTCTCCCAGACACAATCTTCTTGCATGTCCTGTCTCTTCTATCATTGAAACGCAGTCTCCTCCAGACACTCAAAGCCTGAGTCTTCTCCTTTTCACTACAAGTTTTCCTTCTCTAGCACAAAAATCTGCGAAGCAAGTTCCTAGGGTTTTTCCAAACAGAAAATCCCAGCTTGCCGAGAGATATGCGAGACCTATTGTGAAGCAGCAATCGAAAGGGGAGAATACGAAAGAACTCTTTCTTGATGATCCAACAAGCTTTTCTTATATCAGCAGATCTCAGACTTCATTATTTGGATTCAACTGTGGTGGGAACAATTCAATTGTATGGCGATCATGATGGATCACAGGGGGGGAAACAAATTGTGCACAAATTGGGAGGAAGATTTCCTTGCTCACACTGTGGCAGAGCTGCAGAAAGTATCGGGAATCAGGAGCTACACTTGCAGCCGGTGCTATTGGATCAATAGCATTTAAGGAGGCATGATTTTATTTATCGTTTTGTTTTTCTCTTGCATCAGCTTATTTTATAGAGCACAAGGCAGGAGAAATCCATGATTTATTGTGAAACACATCTGGTTCAATCAATTTCTATGTTGACTTCTCTCCTTGGTGGGCTCATGGCAGGATGCTAGCACAACAGTTGGTTGATGCAAAAAGGCCTGGACATCTTAATTGAGCCTTAATGGACCTGGATGCCACAGTTTGCACCTGAACCAGCCCTTCTTGTGCATCTTGTCTTATTGCATGCCATTGCAAAGGATTAGAACTTGTTGGACAGCTTGAGAACAAAATCTCCTCAGTAACTATACTACATAAGTTGTGAAGGCAACTCAGTAATTCATGGTTCGTGTAGTTGAAAGGGTTTTGAACCCCTATTTGTTCCTCTTGGTTCAAAGACCTCAGCATGATTTACTTGCAGGCCTGTGGGAGTTCCCATCTATGACTCAAGAGCCCAAATGCTACCCCAACCATGGTGGATGTCAGTAATGGATGCATATCTAGAAGAGACTGTCAGGTTGAAGCTGTGAAATGACTCATGGTTGGTGGTCAATTGTCAAGAGACTGGAAGTTGCACTCATGGCTTTTCATATATTTGCCTTCATATGTCCATTGACTGGTTGCTGCTCCATCAGTCTTGTATGCTCTTCCTTGTTGCATCTTTTTGTATGGAAGGCAGCCTGATAAACTTCTCAGACTTGAAATTTGAATGAGATTCTTGAAAACCAAAAGTGGCAGTCTGTTTATCCAAAGGGTATTTATTAAGCTCACACTGTCTAGTTTCCACAAGGTTTTTTTTCTATTATGTGAAGAGGAAAGGGAGAGCTTGTAGCTTTAATAGGCCTGATGAAGGTTGTAATTGGAGGAGCTGATGCTCCATATATTCAGCCTAACTAATTGGAGAAGTTTTTTCCCACCTTGGCGACTTTTTGACCATTGGCCACACAAATGTCTGTCCTGGCAGAGTGAGTTCATTGTGTGATAACAGAGTTGTGCTTCAATTTGGAGTTTTTATTGGTCTAGGTTTCTGAAGGAGATTGAAGATTGGTACATAATCATGTGAAGAAGATGCTGTAGAAGGCCAGGGTGCTCATACAGTGGAATCACCACAATGGAGTGATCACCAAGTGGGTTGATGCAGATAGCATCTGTTCTCTAGGACTCCAGTGCTGTGAAGAAAGTAGGTGCCCTGCTGCTATCTGTATTGTGTGAATTTTCTGCACTTGATAGAAGTTTCTTTCTCTTTTGAATTTATTTGTTTTGGGATGTGAAGTTCACCAACTTTTGTTTAGGCAGAATATTTGAAGCAAGAGTGTGAAACTGCATTAACATGGGTATATATGTTTAATCAAATTGAGTTCATTTTCGTATGCCATTTCTGTTATTGTTGAGCTTCTGATACATCTCAAAAAGTGAAGAATTTGATGGATTAGATCTATCAAAACTGGTTTTCGTGATAGAGATTTTCATCTGTGATATGAATGTGCCTGAACTTCTACATTTTGTACTGTGCTTTGCTCCCTCAAAAATTCTACAATCCTAGTCTTGACATGCTGCAACCGATGCTGTTTGGTTGGGGGTTTTAAATTCTACAATCCCAGTCTTGACATGTTGCGACCGAAGCTGCTTTTGGTTGCTGGTTCTAAATTCTACCATCCAAGTCCTGACATCTTGTAACCGAATGTCACTTGGTTCTTGGTTTTAGTTCTGAAAGAAGCCTTGGGTTCTACTTCATCTAATTTTTTTTTTAATCTGATGGAACTGTGGGTGTGGTTCTGAAGCAAGTTCTTTAAATTATGAAACGTCCCATGTTTTGGTTTGGTTTAGGGTTCACACATATTCTACACACAACCCTAACATTACAAATTACGTTACACTAATATTTGTCACATGACTAAATAGCACATCCGGATCTACCTATTCAATTTTCAAGAAAGTATTTCTTGATTGCCTAGGGAGCTGAACCCATGGAAAGAAAGATTTTATCATCATGGAACTAACTGGGGGTTCCAGATTCTAGAAGCCAACATGAGTTGCAAAATTATGATTCAAAATATGTTCCATGACAAGTTCAATGTAGACCTCTTGTTCTTTTATGTTACTATGTTCTGTTGTCAGTTCCACCCAGGAGCGTCACAACCAATGACTTGGTAGGGTAAGCAACTGTTCTGACCTTGTAGGGTAAGCAACTGTTCCATTAGGTGGTAATGGGTTGCACCCGGCCTGCTCCAGATGTAACCTGTGTTCCGCTCTGTTGATTCACTTTATGTACAAGCAAAAAACTGTCAAAACGGAAAGTGGAACCAGCAGATGACACGCTTTTCCCACCTAGGAAAAAACCTAAAATGGTGCCTGAATTGGACACCAAACCTGGTTATGGTTTGTGATGCGAATGTTGTGCTAGGGTCCTGGGAATCCTTTCCTTTTTAAGTTATCCTAAAGTCACCTTGTCTTTACATCCTAATTTGACCTTCAAAACCCTGTTTCATCCCCAATTGAGTGTAGTAGAAAATTGAGCGGAATTGGGTACTATTCAATGGATTTGGGCATCACTTCCAAACATTTTTGTGAGGATTTGTTTTAACAAGATTCCATTTAATGAAGAATATGAGCAGCGTGAAGGCACAAATAAGGTCATTGCAGGTGAGCAACTATGAGGAATCAGAACCAATTTATGACGTGAGAAAAACAGTTTGGTTGTCCTTTTTTCATGTGTGCTGTTTTCATATGTTGGTCACTATGGAAACACTTGAGAGAATTGCACCACACATATGTCATTCTTGCATGCTTTGGTCGCAATAGAATGTGGAGAGCTTTGAGGGCAGCAAGGCAACACAGAGGTTCGGTTCCCCTACCCTGTGTCACACAGTTTCTCTTCATCTTCATAGGAAATTCCTTATCCTGCTTTTTGTTTGAAACTCTTTCCTCGAACCCACTATTGCATTGTATTTCTATTCTAAAGTTGAAGCTTGTGATCTTTTTTGTTCAAAGATATTCTCTTGGAGATTGGATGGAAAACACATTGAGCTCCTTATTGAAATTGTTTAGATAAAAAATATCAAGGCTTAGGAATTTGGGCCCGTAGTTTTTTTTATAATCAATCTTTGTTTCACAAAAGTGGCAATTTTTTGCTGAGAAACCCAGATACTACGCTGGAAAAACAAGTTTTCAAAAAAGATTTTCTGATTTTTTGGTAAAAAATATTGTAAGTTCTCCACACAAAAGTAGTTTCTGAGATGCTTATACAGGAAGTCACCTATAAAGTACCTGAAACTGGAGCCCTGGTTTTAGGAAATTGGTGACCAAATACAAATTGAAGATGACGCATGAAAACAGGCTACCCTTGCTGCCTCAATGTCCTCCAGATTCTATTATGACCAAAGTGTGCAAGAATGACATATATTTGATGCAATTCTCAATTCCATAGTGACCGATGTATGACACACAAAGCCACACTACCTGACCTCAAGGCCGGCTTTGGCAAATATCTGCATAATTATATAATGAATTTGTGCCAACAAATTAAGGCATGGAGATTACATTTTTTCAGGGTTCGGCGCCCCAAAAAATTCAATTCTTTTATCATTAGGCATTTGTTGGGGCTTGGGCATACTGTGCAGAGCAGTGTCCCAACTGCCAACCCATCACACCTTCTCCAGCCCACCATACCCACCTTCCTCTCGTTTCATAAATGGCTTGTTCTTCCTCTGAATATTGTAAGTCAGAGGTACACACCATGTCTTTGCTCTCTCAGTTTGTCACATCTTCTAATGCATATATATGTACATATATATATATAGTATATGATCTTTTGTTGGGTTGGAGCTTTTGCATGCAATTTATATTGTGGAGTACCTGTATAGGTGAAACTAGTTTGTCAATTGTTGCCTAAAGAAATAGACCTTGACAGAACTCCGTGTAGAATACGTCCGTGCCATTTAAATTGCTTGTTGAAGTAGCTCATGACACAGGTCTTATTTGCAAAAGAACAAGAAAATCATCATATACAAATCAGCCTCCCTAAGTGCAAAATTTCTTCCATATTTCTTAACACTTTCTTGATTTCCTTTGAGTTTTTAATGAAATGAGCAAATGTACAAGTTAGGCACTTTCACATGTTATTTGTTCAAAAGATTAGATATGTTTTAAACGTCTTGAAATTAATATTATTAGGCACTTGCCAAAACAATTAATTATGGCTGAACCTGCCCTTTGAGGTAGGGTAAAGCCTAGAAGCAACACACCATTGTTATGTATTTTGCCAAACGTGTCTTTAGCGCTACAGCCAAAAGTAAATGCCATGAGCTACACTTACTGAAAGTCAGCAGGCACTTAAGATGGACAAAATTTGTTGCAAACCGGTGGTGAGTGGTTCTTTACATTTACAAAAAACCTTCGAGTCTAAAAAAACAAGGGATGTGTCACACTGTGGCCTTGCCATTTACATTAAAAAGTATCTTAAGGCAAAAGAAGAATTATGCAAACTCAAATATTTCACCATGCAAACATATAATCTTCAAAAAAAGATCCTCTAAAAGAAACCAAAATCATTCAAGTTATTATAACTCTATTTCTAATCTCACATTTCAACACAAGCCAAAATATCATCTTTCAAAAATCCTCGTATAAAAATAGGCCTATTAACTAGGGGCCAAAATCATTAAGCTACTATACTCTATAATGAATTTAAACACAATATCCTTGCCTTGGAAGGCAAGGCCAATAAACTAGAAAGATTCTGGTTCCACACATACATGGAACATCATAATGTGGATTTTCAGAAAAGATATTTCAATTCCAGTTCTGGTTTTGAAAATCAGACATGGTTCCAGGTAACCCACCTCTGGTTAGCTCCTAATTCTGGTCTTTATTTTACAAAAATACTTAATCCAGTTCTTGGTCTGGTTTGTAAAAGTTCCCAGTTCCTGTTCCAGAACTCGTTCCAACTTATTTTTACTAACTGGAACTGGAACGGATGATTCTAACCCAACCATACACCCAACACTGTTGTAAACCTGGCAAACTCGAGTTTTGCAAGAGGAATCCCTTTAAAGGTCCATTCACACTTGGTGTTAGGGACTTTAGTGTTGAGTGCCCTAACACTGTGCTAGTCATTTAGGACTTACACCTACTTACCATTAACATTTTATGTTTAAGTTAACATTCACTTAACATTACAATATCACCCATGTAACACTGGGTGCCACCTAAGATGCCACCTAGATTTTCATTTAACACTGACTTAACATCAAGTGTGAAGGCACCATAAGAGGGAAGAAGATAATAAAATTGGGGGGCCATGTGGCCTTAGTACTGTAGAATACTGGATGGCTGTACCTCCCTCGTAAAGGCGTCTTTTTTTCAATTTTGTCATCCAGATGGTCTGGGGAATATTGACAAGAGGAATGAGCCAAACTTGGGCTAGAGGTCAGAGAGGACAGAAATAATTATTTTGGAATCTTGCCTAGTTTTGGCGACCTACTGAAACTCACTGTTTTAGTTTGGTGACTTTGACTTTGTTACCATCAAAATATGGCGAGTTTCTAGTACTTTTTTTCCCCCAAAAACCCCTTTGGGCAATTCACATTGGATTTATTTTTTTGTCATCACATTGTCAAGATTCGACAAAATAGAATACATACACACACACACACACACACCCACACACCTCCTCCTAGAAGATAAGCCTTTCTCTATTCTCTTAAATCTGACTCACCTAAGGCTTTCCAACAACACCAAGGGCATGTCCAATGATGTTTTAAAGAGATATGACAAAGCTCTTCCTCTAGAGGTGAGCCTCTATGCCAATCTTTTTTTGAGGGTGAAATATGACCAAAGGTGGTAGTGAGTCTCTGTACCCTAGGAGAGGGTTTGGAATTATGAGGATTAATTTTTGATTTATCCTTTTTAATACATAGGTAGACTAACAAACATACTTCAAAACAACACTTGCAATATTCATTATTCACATGATTTCCAACATGAGACTTTACACTCTTCTAGACCACCCACGTGCCTAAAGTCGAATCTTTATGTTAAAATTACACTTCAAGAAAGTTCATCACACACATTTAAAGATTATCTTTTATGGGATCGCTCATCAAAGACTATAAAATTTACACCATGGTATTCACAATAATTTTCACATTTTATTTATTCAAAGATTCTTATTCACATATGGTACTTCTACAAGTTTTGATCCAACTAACAATATGAAATTATTGAATGCAAATTATGAGTTCAAAAGTTTCAATCTCTACCCTTTTATATACTTGAAGAAAGAAATGAATGAATAATTAACCACATTCATCTACATCTATTCCCCATGTATCAAACCAATCATCAAATGCCACTTATAAATTTCCATCCTTTTATAAATAGGTTTTACATTATTGAGAATCTAGGGATTTGGTCAAGTCTACATACTTGACCTTGCATTCTTACTAACCTGAAATAATTATCTAAATTATTCATAATCAACCCTTATGCACCTAGTAAAAAAATTCTCCTTTTAAGGCCCATGAGGTTCATTATTTTATTCCTTATTTTAATCCATACTATTAGCCCAACACTAATATTATTATTTGTAATTACTAGTACTTATTTTGTTGTTACAAGTCCATTTTTTAACAAATTTTTTTTTTTTCAATAACAAGTCACAATTTTTTTTTCAATTTTTTTTCTTTTGAAGAGTGTGTCATTGCAAGTTTGTCTACTAGCTCATTTTTAATAGTCATGTACAAAATTGTCACCAATTAAGTTGAAATATGTTTGAGGAGAGTTGTAACTATTGTTAGACTACAAAATTTTAGAAAACACTGCTCCATGGTGCATATTTGTGGAGTAATGGAGGAGGATCATGTGTTTTGTGGAAATGGTGAACGTGGAGCATAACAAAGGATGCAAAGTGCATAAAGCTTCTCTTATGTGGGAACAGTAGTTTAGTCAGATAGACATAGTAAGCCAAAAGAATTAAAAAATAATACATCACATGCTAAAATGCATTTTTAAAAATTAATTAAGTATTGTAGTACTTGGGTAGCTTCAATAGTTCTCTACCGAATAATTAATTTAATTCACAATTTTTGGTTCACCAATTACCTTTTTAGTTCTAAAAATTTCAACATATGTGTGATATATTTGATAAAATTCAATTGTATTTTTAAGATATTTTGTTATGTTAGTGGTTAGATGGATGAAAAGTAACTGATTTGGTTAGGCAAGTCCCTAGTTCAAAACTAGTTGACAACTTGAAAGTGTTTTTGATCATTTTGATAGGAAGGGCTGAATTTTTTAAAAACATTTTGGCAATCGCGAAGTTGTAAATAATTTAATTTATTCCGAAGCCATCTAGATACTACATAGTGGATAGTTCATGTATTATAATAATCAATTATTCTTGGGTGCATGCAAAACTAAAGCGTAGGGGCCCAAGGCCATGACCTTTCCCAAAATAGGAACTCAGGTGAACCCAATTCTAGTAAAAGACATGGATGAAAGCTTTATCAAATGTAATTTTTATCAATTGAGATTGTCAACTTGAATAAAAATATGCACATGTAATGATAAAATTCAATACATATATACCAAATATATAATAATTTGGACTTTTGAAATGAAATCATGAAATGTGTTTTCAACTTTGCATGGAGATTCAAATTCATTTTTCAATATCATTTTATTTCAAAATGTTTTATAAAGATTTGATATGTGATACATTTTTTTTAAAACATGAATTTCAAAAATAATAATGACAAAAACATCAACCAACAAATAGTTATGAACTTTTGAATGATTAGGTTTGGACTTTATTTCTAAAAGTTGAAAATCTTTCGAAACATAAATATTGAAAGTGAACTTACGATTCTTCATTTGGAGCAATTTGTTGAGAGTTATGGTCCAATGAAAAAACAAAGAACCAAAAGGACAATTTGATTCCCAACCGTCCAAATCTAAAAAATAAAGGTCAAATGACTTTTGATGGAAGCATGCAACATGGTGCTAGAATTTTATTTGTTGAGGATTATAATTTCATAGTTGGAAGCTTTTCAATTAGAGCTCATTTGAACAAATTATGAACCACAAAACTCATAACTTGAGAATTTTAGGATTCTCATTTGAAATTTTTTTTTAAAAAGGTATTTAATTATAATTTACAAATTGAAGTCTATAATATATTATAAAGAAAAAGGTGGTGGCTTTTTTTCAAGTTTGGACAATGTGAATGTCATACTTCAAAGCAAGTTATTTGACTTAAAGTTAATTTCATTTTTATTAATCAATTGCATTGTCTAGTTTCTCATGAACTTGTCAAATCATTCTAATCCCCATTTTGGAGTTCCCCACACACCCTTTTTTCCTTTAAGTGCATAGAATTAAAAGAACATGCCCCAAATTTTTCTTCCTCCTACTTAATTCCCGTTGTTGCCATTTGGGGGTTCATCTCCAAAACTTTGAGAAAAACTTAAATGTGCATCATCCAATCCTCCCATAACCAAATAGTTCCCATGTTTGTGTTGCTATACTATTGTGAAAACTAATCCAAATAAAAAAACCAAATGCACCAAAATACCATCACCAAAACATAGCCACATAAGGGTGGTTTGAACTTTTAAAAAATTGGCCCTCATCCTCACCCAAATATCTAATTTTGATAAGACATGAGAAAGAAAACCAAACATAAAATTTCAAGAACGGGTGTTTGGTCATAGACATTTTGAAAACATTGGTTAGTACATGCATGCCCATTGCTTGGCTAGGGTTTGTACCATAGGGAGGCCTGTGTCTAGGGATGGGCGTGGTTACCCTCCGCCTTGGTAACTATCTTGTAAAGCCTCCAACTTCCGCCTCACATTATCTAAATAACTACATATGGAACATGGGCAAATATCATAACTCAGTAGGCAGATGACCTAAGGGTTAGTATGTATGACCCGGTAGGTAGGCAAGACACTTGGTGACTATTAGGGTAGATGCATGTGGATGGTTAGTGAAAAGGTGTTAAATTTCCTATCCACATAGCATCCATCCTGGACAGTAATATAAATGGTTATGTATGTATGTATGTATGTATGTATATAAGTAGGTAGACACTTGGTGGGTACTAAGTTGGTAGATGCATGTGGATGGTCCCATGCATAGTTAACCACAATGGTTTACAGCTACAGGGCACAACAGATAGAATGAAAAATTGTTTCTTGTCCACATAGCATCCATCCTTCCTGCATGTTGCATTGGTGGGTGCAGGTTTCATATTGGCCCTAATTTTGGGACCTACACCTTCAGACTACTGCCCTCAAATTAAGGAAGGCCTTAGGAGTAGGACCTTTGCCCACCGATACATCCTATGTGGACGGTATGTCCATCTTCTTGTTGGCTGATAGAGGCGGAAATGCACATACATTTGATTATGTGTCGCTCTCTCATTTGATGCGCACTCACCCATGTATTATTCCTTGTTAAAAGAGGCCTCAAACGAGGACCTTTGTTCGTTGGTGGCCCATTTGTAGCTTTACGCGGTTTTAGCTCGGGTATGAACTAGAAACGACGGCAACGTGATAGACTGGCTCTTCGGCGGAGGAGGCCAAGAAGCGTTGGCGTGCAAGTTCATCCCCCATGTCCTGGCTACCACGAGGTTGTGCTTTGCTGTATTTGTATACGACAGCTTGATGACGTCAACTTAATCTTCTCCCTACACACCAGGGTCTCTCTAGAAAATTTTCTCTCTATAACTAATCCACTTGCGTTTGAAGTTTCTAGCTCAAGCTCGAAGTTTCGAGCTCGAAAGGAGAAAGCTTAACAGGAGCTCGTTGTTCAGGGAAACAACACAAAGGAAATTTCTTTCTCAGTTGCGTTACTTTGAAAGCTTATACGGCGTCGAAGGAAATCTTTCTCGAAACCGTAATTCACTGATTCATCGAGTATTTCTTGCTCACTCCCTCGCGTTTGAAGCTGTACCACGAAGGAAAAGTTTCTTGAGTTTGTTTTTCGGGGAATCCAAATTTGTTGCTTGACTCTCTTTCCTTCTGCTGAAGGACTGTTTGGAAATCGAGCTCTACAAGGGGCCGGATCCAAACGTGGAGGACGAGATCCAATAACGTCGAATTGGGTGAGTTTCTTTTCATCCTGGACATATTCCTTATACGCTGGCCTTCTCCGTAGATATATAAACTATGCACGAGGGCTGCTCTCGACAATCACATCCTCATTTGGTGTCGTGAAGAGAGATCTCTCGAATTTTTCTCATGGAGCAAGATGAAGAAGATCAAGGGTTTATCCGAGATTTGCCTGACGAGGTTGCGTACCGGTGTTTGACTCGTGTTTCTGTACAAACCCAAGCACAACTTCATGGCGTGTCGCGCAAGTGGAGAGATTTAGTTACTAGCAGAGAATTTTACGAACGCAGGAAGCAACAAGGGTTGACAAAACATTGCGTTTGCATGTTGCAAGCCCTTCCTACAGTCGACTCCTCGCCACATCCTATATTTGGAGTCAGCATGATGACCGAGGAGTCGGAGCAGCTTTGGGAATGGCTACCACCTATCCCCGAGTTCGCGCAATATGGTCTTCCTCTTTTCTGCCGCTTGGCTGCTGTGAGCAGGGGTCTCCTGGTCCTGGGAGGCTGGCACCCTCGAACATGGGAGACGCTTCGAACAGTCTACATCTTTGATTTCTTAGCCAGAAAGTGGCGCCGGGGTGCCGACATGCCCAGCACTCGATCCTCCTTCGCTTGTCAAGCCCTCGGGAGCGACGTCTTTGTCGCTGGAGGCCACAACAACGCCAAAATCGCCTTGTCAACCGCCGAGGTCTACAGCACCGTGCGAGACCGCTGGCAAGCTCTCCCGAAAATGAACGATAGCAGAGACGAATGCTCAGCTGCGGTACTCGATGGCGAGCTCTACATCATCAGTGGATACGAGACCTCATCACAAGGTCAGTTTATGCAATCATCCGAAGTTTTCAAACCTGCATTAAATGCATGGACACGGACCTGGATCGGCTTGACACTTGTGTCGAGGTCAAGCTGCGATGTGATAAAACCGCGCACAGACGTTCACAGCCATGCTCAACTGCCTCTCTTCGGCTTCCATCAGAGGGAGCTCGTTTGGTACTCTGCGGAGAAGGACGAGTGGCAATTTGTGGACGTTCTGCCTGAAGGAGAGGACAGCATTGCAGACCCCGTGTGTGTCACACAGGTAGGTGCAGACAAGCTCTTCGTAACAGGACCCCGAAACGATGACAACAGCTCTTTCACATCTTTGGTCTACACATTAGACTTAAGACACGAGGACCGTCAACAAGCTGATGAGCATGCTAGTGTAGCGAGCTTTAGAGGGAAGTGGGAGTTTTTGAGACCACACAAGAAGTTCCAGGGAGTGATTCAAACCTCATGTGTAGTGGAGATCTGACAATTTCTCCTCACACTTTGAAGAGAGATGCAAACTGGATGACAATCAAGCACCATTCAACCTGCCATCATTTTAGTGTAATCATGAGAGTAGCAGAACTGGGATCCTATAGTTCGTCTTGCAGAATAATTCGTTGTACCAGATGTCATCTACATGACAGGATTTGCAAAACCAAAACCATGTGAGATCACCATCATCAACACAATGGGATTGGCAAAACTAAAACCCCCTGAGACCATCAAATTTGAAACCAAAAACAACAGACAAGATAGCACAGACAGCAAGGCTCATCAAGTGCAGACTATGTTCCATGGCAGTTTTTCTTCAACAGCTCACATCTGTTTCAGGCTTCTGATGCTCAGGTTAGACCGTTTGTCAATCGATTCCGACGAAAATTTTATGGAATTCTTTGGAAGGGGATCATAAGTTTTTGTTCCCAGCTTTTGTTCACAGATTCAGAGAAGACCTGGAAAACCTGAGTTTCTGGACATGTGTTAAAAAAGTGTGGAACCTGACGACCAGTTTCCTGTTGTGCTTTTGGAAATGATAACAGAGAAGTGCCCACTTCCCATGGATGCTGGTAACTAGGAGACCTGAAGGTGGGTTTTGTAACTTTGGTGAGCATCTTTGACACACAAAACCTGCACTATGATATGACCACCATTGAATCACATCAGGATAATCTTATGGCAGCAACATTAGACTGGTTTCTATATTTACATCAAGTGGAGTTACAGATGGCATGGGTTTAATTCAAGTCACTGTTGATGAGCTGTTGGCCACAATGGGCCAACAATGGATTGCCAAGGCATTGCTGGTGACACAATCAGGCCATCAAGACCACAGTCAAAACCCTAAATTGGTGATGAGATCTTAGATGAGACCTTAGACAGTTGAATCCTAACTCAATTTCTTCCAGGCTGTCTTGAAACTTAAGCTGGATCTGGTTTAATGGTGCATGTTTGGACAAGTAAAATCATGCAATTTGGAAAGAAATTGTCTTACTCTCCTTGAGGGTAATGGCCCAAGGAGATAACATGTAAGCCCCAAGGAGATGCAAATATGAAGATGAATACGAAGTTTATTTACCTACTTTACAGATGTGCATTCCTGCTAGCCTTCCTCAGGTAACTTCCTCCTGGATATAAATCTTCACAGTTCTGCTACAAACAACCTTCCTACACTAGGATGATTAATATGTGACTTATGACCAGCACAAACCCCTTGGTAAATACTTTGGCAGAAATCCCTAAAACCGGTGCATTGTCATGATTCTTAACCTCACATCTCTTTTACACCAGATGCTTCAGCTTTCCCATGAACTTGAAAAGATTTCATTTTGGTCATTTCAAACAGATTGAAGTTGATGGCCACAACAGATTGGCTCAAGTTGGTTGTCAGCCCTACGATAGGGGATCTGACATCTGTTCCTGATGGGAAACAGGGTAGAGTATGGTCCAAATGCTAACTTGTGCCGACATGTTGCATGGGATCCCTATCTTCAACTTCTTGGACTCAAGACTGTATTCTGCTTCCACTTCCATATGTTACTCTGTTTCATGTGCCAGAACCATAAGGCAATAGGTATCTTTAGAAGCACATAAGATACCAAAGAACCTTGGAGCCACTAAAACAAAGCATGCTAGTTCAAAGCTTGTTATCAATAAAATTTCTGCAGCAAAAAAATTAATTTGATCTTGGAGCTGGAAAAAACTTACTTGGAATTTGGGGATCAGGATTTATCTCAGTGAGTTATTCAAGCAGTGTACATAATCTGCAAGTTATCTACACATGGCTCCAGAAATAGGCTGATTTGGAGGAAAAACAAAATCCCTCATCACAGTTGTGAGGTTCCTAGCAGATTCTTCAATTGGAACAACCTACAACCAAAATATCAGAACATGAAACACAAAGAGTCCAACTTGAGCTGAACAACATAGAAGCCAGAAAACAAATTCTAGATTTTAGATTTGTCTTGTGGCAATTGGTCGAAAAAAGGTTGAAGCAAAATCTTTCATGGTGAGACTTCAGAAAGGCTTTGAAAGAATCAATTGCTTCAAACACTTTGTGATGTAAGAAGACAGTTTCAACCATGACAACAGTTTTCAAGATAAGTTCATGATGAGGGCAGAATCTAAAGCTCCAACTCCTGTGTTCAGTAGCAGTACTTGAAGACATAGACACACCTGTTAAAAAGTTCAAAATCTCCTCATGATATGTCACCAGCTCAGCGACGTATGTGTGTTGTGTGTCCTCCTTTAGGTGCTACAAAAGGTGTACAAAAGCATCCAGTGACTCAAAGGATGATGACATCTGGAAACCTGTTAATCTCTCCCTTGTCAAGGCTCACCTATATTGCATTGACTAAGTACAGTGCTGTGCAATTGCTTAGGGTTGATAAAGTGGCAAAATTTTGGTTCATCAAGCCACAAGAGATAACTGTACATTGGAAACCCTTATACTCAGCCCAAAAATCAGAAGGGAAACACACCTTCTTGCACAATTTGCAGAGTCCAGGCATTATCATACAGAATGAGCTCTACATCATTCCCAAATTCAATGGATTCCTCCCCCTCTTTTACAGCTGCAATGCACACTACTGGCATATTTGGATCTTTGAGCAGGCAATTGAACCTCTCAACTGCAAAAGATGCCTTTGTCCCTTTTGCAAATCTCTTTTTCATTCCACAGGGACCTGAAATCTCAATAAACTGGCCACCAATGTGAAAAGCTTTAATGCTGTACATTTTTCAATAAAACATCGTGAAGAATGGAGTGCAGCCAAATGGAGTCATGGCATGGACCTTGCTATAAGAGGGGATATGAGTTATGCAATTTTCAGCCATCACTATCTGAACACTAATAGAAGGAGAACTACTTACGCAACATTGATTTTTGTCCGGGCAAATTGGCTCCTGAGCAAGAGCCTGGAATCCATAACCAACCTCATGTCAAGCATCATGAAACAAAATTTTGAAACTGATGCATATTTGTGTATTTTTTCCCTGGGTCTACAGAACTCATCCTCCCTGCAAAAATGTATTGAGATCAAGAAGAGAAAGACATGCTCAAACACACTTTGCCATACAATTGCACATTTTTTAACAATTCATGATAACTGAAACATTTCATGATTCTTTCACTTACTTTACATGGCTTATCTGGGCAGCAGTCTAACTCCTCCTCGGGAGGCTGAAATCCATAACCAACCTTAAGTTAAGCATTGCAGAACCAAATTCTGATTCCAATGGAGAGCATTGTCTTCCAATTAAAGTGCAGTTTTCCCAGATTGCTCAGCACTTTGGGTTGCAGAACAAGAAGAGAACACATGCACAGATTGCACCCTGAGGAAAGCAGAATGAAAACACACCACTTAGCATACAACATAGTACGCAACACAAAAATCCTGAGAGAAGAATTTCCATTTCATGAGTGTTTAACTTACAAGTTGAGGTTTGTATGGACAGTTTGACATTTCACCCTTTCAAGAGCCTGAAAATGCATGACCAAACATCACGTCAAGCTTCACTGTACCAAATTTTTGTCACAATCAAGCAAGCTGACAGTAATCCTACTCTAGTGTAGTTTACAGAAATTAGCCACAAGACAACTTGCTGTTGCAGACCAAGGAGAGTGCACAGTTGTATCATTCTGCACAGAGTGAAATCATTGAACTAACAACATAACAAAACAAAACACAATATTCTCCTGCATAGAGAAATTTTTGCATGATTGATCAATTCAAGTTGGGAAATCATACATAATATGAAGATTCAAGCTCCAATCTGCTTCAGGTGTTCCTCTGGTTGGACCCTGCAGTGGAGAACCCAGCGATCCTCTCGGACAAAGTTTCAGGGTTCAATGTTACAAAACAGACCCAAACATTCCATTTGATTTCAAATCACAGAAATCTCGACTCTAATATCCTCTCAGCAGATGGCGAAGGCCTTAGCTAAAATGCTAAAATGCCTGGCAGCCTTATCTGCACATTTGCTGCAGATGTACACTTGGGGTGAATGCACCTAAACATCTGCATTATACGACAGACTAATTCTAAGCAACAGAGAGAAACGAATCAACAATCAACGATTGTGACACAACAAGGCGCGTATGCATACCCGGTTCCAATCGGAAACCCTCGATTCAGGGTGGAAAGCAGACTTAGAAAAAGCAGACTCCGGAGGAGGAGGAGGAGGAGGAGGAGGTGTTCCAGGAAAGAGAGAGGAGATGCTCAATTTTCCAACTTGCGGAGAAGCCGGATGGGTAGAGATGCCGCCTTCCCATCGTCCTGGAAACCTCGCACCCCTTCGCAATCTCTTGTGCGATGCGACTTTTGCAACCCTTGAGACACATCCCTGTATACGGCCGCTGGTTCCAACGAAATCTGAGAACTGAGGGACAGAGACTATCGCATTGGATCCAACTTTTGGAAGTTTTACCTTATTAGAACTGATTTCACATTAGGGGAACCGGTTTTTTGGGTGAAAGTGTTTAGACTGTTTAGATTGGAATAGATTTTTTTGGTGTTCGGAGTGTGGACACAGTAGATAGATGTACAACATCATCTCTATTGGCAGGGCCACCATGTTTGTGATGCCTTGTTTTGTTTTGTTTTCTTCGTCATCATATCGATGTCTTATCTATTCTAACTAGTGTGAACCCCGTGCCTAATGCACAGGTGTGTGTGTATTTGACGGTACATATTACAAAACCAGATATGAAGTACAAATTTTTTAAACAACTGTCTATACTCATGGTGACACACTGAAAAT
>Ga0116231_10004705_pt1 | contig 27488 bp, 11 predicted proteins | sample S1TSphgellanicum_2_FD_89695 | JGI IMG/M metagenome (GOLD analysis project Ga0116231, IMG submission 89695) | Host-associated microbial communities from peat moss isolated from Minnesota, USA - S1T2_Fd - Sphagnum magellanicum MG | ecosystem: Host-associated > Plants > Peat moss > Unclassified... | reverse complement strand
TTTTTGTCTTCCATCATTCAATGGATTGTTTACTAGTTTGTGGTGAAGTGATGGAGATGGTATTTGATTACGGTGATGCAAGATTTTTGGTATGTGCCTTGTTTTTTTTTTTTCCTTATTGTTTTATTGTGAAATGTGGATGTTGTTGGCAAATTGCTTGGAGCTTTGTTGTAAAGGTCATGGATAAATGGAATTACCTTCAACAAGTTAAGTATCTTATGTTTATTGCATTTGGTTTGGGTTTTCAATGTGCTTGTTAAAATATGTTAATGTTGCATTGAAGGGAAAAATGCCTAAGATGCAATTGGCCTTGCAACTAAGTTTTGAAATTGTAATGACCATTTGCAATTCATTGCAATTCAATGTATTTTTATGGGTGTGAGTGCTATCGGACAAATCACATGAGTTACAATGGATGCAACTCATTATATGTGAAACTATCTACATATGCAATTCATGCAACTCATGTAATTCAGTCACAACTATGTAAGAACAACTATTGTGCAATTCTAATGCAATTAGTTTGTAACTACAATGGTAACATCATATTTATGTTACTTTTCATTGATCCATCAAAATCTGACACATGGCACTATGGGGATTTTTACATTTCAACAAAAGGTGTCCTTGTATGCCAAGTGATTTCACTGGATTTTGAATGAATTCACTGGTTTTAATGAATGGGACCTAGTGGGGAAGTAGTGAATTCACTGGTCTAGTGAATGAAAACTACTGAATGAAAACTACTGAACTACACCCACATTTTATAGTAATGTTAGTGAATTTTATTTTTTTGAATATTGATTTCCACCATCCATTATGATTGTTCATTTTATATGGTTTTAGATTATGATATGTGGAATGATATAAAATTGCCATGTGGCATATTAATTGGAATTTGAAAGATGAAAATAAAAATAAAAATATATCTATGTAGCTAAATAAGTCAATAGATAGGCATAGGTAGGTAGGTAGGACCTACCCATGTGACATACTTACTTACCTATTTAGGTAGGCAAGTAGGTTAGAAGGTAGGTGAGCTACAAAATAACAAAATAAATGTTTTAAAATATATATATGTTTTGCTTTTAATGTTAAATTTTTTTGAATTCATTTCAAGTTACCACATGTATTTTAATGTGAACACACAAGAAAAGACACCTTATTTATCTAATTTGTGAGATGGAATTCAAGGATAAAACATATGGGTTTAATTTTTAAGTTGCACATTAGTCACAAATTGGGTTGTAATTATAAAAAACAATTCCCACATTCTTTGTGTTTCTTTTTAATTTTGTAAATTTTACAACTAATTATGTTATTATTTGATAATTATATATGTGAATTAATTATCAATGATCAATATTTGAAATAGTCATTTGAATTATTTTTTAAATTAATAAATTTAATTCAAATATTTAGTTAGTTAATTATCAAATAGTTACTAATTTGAATTCAAATAAAATTCAAATAATTAATTATTTGGATTCCCAAAATTACTTATTTGGATTATTTAATAGTTAATTATTTTATTTATTATCTAAATTAATTATTTTAATTTAGATAATTAGTTAGTCAGTGAATTTAGATAATTAATTTTCATATATTTAATTCAGATAATTAATTATCTGAATTTAAAATAATAATCTATTATTTTAATATTAAAAAATTGTTATTAAGTGTTTGAATTTCAAATATTTGTGAATTAATAATTTGTGGATTGATACTTAATTATTTGAAATAAATATTTTTATGAATTATTTTAATTTTGAGAATTAGTTAAGGTCTTAATTATTTATAAATTGATTATTTGATTCAATTAACAAATTAATTGTTTGAATTAAACTGATCAATTCAAAATAATTATTAAATATCTAAATATGAATATGTTTAATTATTAACTTATTAACATTTGAATAATAATCACAAAGTAGTGGAAAAGTAATACTTTTATAATGGCAACATAGTAGCACAATAGTTATATCAATAGGAATCATAGTTGATAATTAATTGTAAATGTCACATTCAATTAATGTGCAACTTGCCAAAAAATCAAACATGATTAACTATGTTTGTATGTACAATGTGTAAATTACACCATGTAGGTGTCTTATTCGAAACTAAGTTGCAATTATAGTACAATTCCTTGATATTTTGATGTGGCATTTTATTTATTAATTATCTGTATTTCCATGCTTTAGTTGTGTTGTAATTGTATATTATTTGTTTTGGAGTTCTAGTTGCAAGGCAATGTGGTTCCAACAAATAGGATTTTTCATATTGATAAGGAAAATGAATACATGTTGATGTGGGAGCTCCAAATGTAACTTCTTTGCTCCTAATTAACCATTTATTATATTGGGGTTCAATTCATGGTGTATATGTGCAAAGGAACAATTTCTAAGAAATTGGGGTTATGTTTGTCAATACTTTTTTATGTTGAAATTTTTGAAAGGAGAACTTAGGTTAATTGTTATCAATTGTTGGGGGAAAAGGCTGATTGTTCAAACCATAATTGTTGGGCCATCTTGTGGGGCAATTTGTGAAGGGTTCATAAATTGGGAGTAACTATGATGCTATATGGAAGATTAAGATAGCATGTGAAAGGATGTTTGTAATGATCTGATTTACTTCATGCCAATAGGTTTTTGGTTTAATCTTAAGTCATGTAAAATTAGTTATCAAGTAGGAGTCATAGGAATGTAAGATAAGTTTTGAAATAAAATTGACTACAAGATGGTGTGATCTATTCCTATTTTAGACATATTTGTACTTTGGCCATGTGTTACTAATCATTTGTATTTTCACTAGTACTGTCTTCTTTTGTTACAAATTGATTCTAACATGTAGATTGTGGTTTTCAACATTTGAACTTGAACAACCACTAGTTTTTTTAAAAAAATTTTATCAACTATTTGATGGAAACTAATTTTTTTTTAAGGTATCATGAATGGTAACTAAACCTAGTAGTTCTTTGATTTTGATTTTTTTTTTCCTTCAAAGAACTAAAAATGTTTTACTATATGATGCAATTGAAATAATAAAAAACCTTGAACTGACCATTATTTATAAAGTCAAATAATTGTACAACCATTACATTAAAGGCTTTTGCCATTGGTCTAGCGTCTCTTTTGAGACATCCAATAAGAGTGAAATTATACAAAGAAGATTAGCATGGCCCCTCTTTATAGATGACACGCATAAATTAAAAAATGGTCCCCATTGGCCTCGTTAAGTTCCTTTTTGCCCTAAATTTCTTTGTTATGCATGTTTAACCCTTAAATGTTAAAGAAAACCATAAATACAAAGAAAAATGTAGGGCAACACCTTCAGGCTAAAACATTTTCTAAATAATAGCCCTTGATGCAATGCATAAAAATCAACAAATTTTCATCAAATTTTTAATTTTTTTTTTCATGATATTTGATGTGTACATGTATAACACCCTTTGGAAATCAAAAAGAAAAAAAAAAAAAAAACCACATAATGTAACTTGGATTTTTGTCTAGTGTGAACAATTTAAAATGTGAATAAGAAAAGCCATGTTTTGGTAGTTGAAGTGCCAAAAATTATCATTATTTTTTTCCATTACTACAAAATGTGGGTGTAGTTCACTAGTCCCAGTTCATTAAACCAATGAATTCACTGCTTCTTCACTGGTCCTCGTTCATTACAACAAGTGAATTCATTCAAAATCCACTGAAATCACTTGGCATACAAGGACACCTTTTGTTGTAGTGTTCTTTCATCATTTAATGAAATTTTTGTTAATTTGCGGTGAAGTGATGGAGATGGTGTTTGATTATGGTGGTGCAAGATTTTTGGGATGTGTTACATTAATTTTTGTTGTTTTCCTTGTTGTTTATGCATGGAGTGTGGATGTTGTTAGAAAATGGGATGGAGTTTTGTTGTAAAGGTTAGGGGATAAAAGGAGCAACCATTGGCAAACTAAAGATCTTTCATTTGGTTTTTTTTGTTTTTGTTGTTGTTGTTGTTTAATTGAATGGGTAGATGTTGCATTGATGGGAATAATGCCCATAGTGTGAAGTTCTTGAATTGTCTAATTATACATCTTTGAAAATGTCCACTACATAAGAGATCCTATATTTAGATGACTGTGATATGAATATTGAAAATGTATAATGTTAATGGCATGAATGGAGTTGATGATGAGTTGTAGGGGATCATGAATGGTTGAGGATGGCTTGTGCATGACATGAAGCCTAAGCTTAGAACTTTGAACTTGGAATTTAAACTTTAATGTGATTTTAATTCATATACAAGGATGAATATGTCCATAGATGAATGATTTCATATGGATGAATGTCACTTTTGCATGAATGATTTGGATTAAATAAATAAATCATTGGATGAAATTCATCGATGATTGGAAGATAAATAAATTCAAAATTGTTTCTATCCATCCTCATTTGTTGTCCAAATATTAATATCTCAAACTCGAATGTCATCTAATAATGATGGATAATGAAATTCTGATAGTAGGGGAAAATATGATGATGGAACCAAAATGATTTTCAAATTTTTGTTTAAAAAAATCATTTTCATGAACATTGTTTAAACAATTCAAGAAATATTGTCATGGAATGAGTGTCACACCCCCCCCTTCACCCAACTATTGTCAACAACATTATATATTTACTTTGTGGAAAACTAGGGTGCCTTGAAAATAATAATAATTACAAAAACCCATGTCAGCTATAACAATAGGTTGTTTGAAAAAAACTAATTAAGGTGCTTAAAATTGAATTTTAATTTATTTCAAAGACCCATTATTATTAATGACATTACATAGTTTAAAAATATCTAAAACATTCAAAACTCACTATTGTCAACAACATTGGTCAAATTTGAAGAAAGTCATGGCACCTTTGACAAAAAATGAAAAAAAAACCCCATTGTTGCCAAGGACAATTATAAATAGGTTTGAAAGAAGTTGTGGCAACTAAGGAAAGGGAAGAAAAAACCCACTATCATCAATGACATTAGATAAGTTTGTTCGAAAAAAAAAAAACCAACAACAACAACAATAATGACCATGGGGTGAATGTTAACATAGTAATGGTAATATAATTAAGAAATTAAAAAAATAATGGCATTTCAAACTATAGCCATGAAATACATCTATAATAGAATTTATATTATATTATTCAACAAATGTTATGTCATATATAATTAGATTGTGTTTCATGAATCTTTAATTAATTAAAATTATGGAAAAAAACAATTATCCATAAAAATTTAATGATAAAATAAATCATTCGTCCATAATGAAGATGACTACTTACATTCATCCTCATGTTTGCTTCTAAGTTTATTAGTATAACATTAATTTTGCGGTTAAATTCTTGGGTTTTATTTACATGTGTATAAGGGAAAAGACATTTTATGATCCCAAGTTTCAACTCTAGGTTCTAGGCTCATGCTCTAGGCTCATGCAGTAACTTGCTTCATGAATGGTTCATGGCATCAAAATTTTAGGTTCTATACATTTGAAATAATTTAAAAGATCTAGAAATATGATTTAAAAGGATAGGGAAAATGAGTATTTGTTGATGTGGGAGCTCTGAGTTTAGCTTTGAAAACCATCTATTATCTTGGGGTTCAATTTTTTGTTTACATGTGCAAGGGGATGATTTTTGGGAAGTTGGGGTTTAGGGTTCAAAACAAAACACATAATGCTTACAACACATAAAAGACAACTAAATAATTTGTAAATGTTCTTTTAACTAAAAATTTCTTCAAAGGTTTTTACATGGAGCAAATTGGTTTGCCTTGACATTTAGGGGTTAAATTATTAGTCTTTTTCTTTGCCCCTTTTTCTCTCCTTCCTCCTTATGGCTTGACTAAATTAATACCCACCATAGTACCATATAGTAAAAACTAATGTTGGTGGGTTCTTACTTTTTGACTAAACTTTTGGTTTTGGTTTACATTTTTTTCCCAATTTTATGAAAGTACATGTTCATTAAGTGAACTTGACAAAAAACCAAATCATACAACAATTTCAAAGTCTTGAAATTTTGAAGGAAAGGGATGTAAGGCAAATGATTCATTTTTTAAACCATTTGGCCAAAAGATTTATGTTTGGGCATATGCATGGTAAAGTATGCTAGTTGGAGACACTTGCTATTTTTTTAGAAAATATGCATAAAACATACTTGAATATATTGAATTCATGAATATTATTTACATCAATGATCAACACTAAGAAGTTTTTTGACTTCATTGCATAATATTGAATAATCACATTTTTTGAGATGCAAGTAATGAAAATTATGTGTCATAGTTCTGTAAAATAGAATCATAAGTACATGAAAATAAGACATTGATTAAAATTATTATACTTTCAAGTTGATAAAAACCTAATGTGTATGGATATAGTTTCAACTTTTCATATTATAATCATAATGTATCAAAGTTTAAATGTAAAAGTATTTTGGAAAATTTGAACAACCAACCAATTTAGAACATACTTTTCATCTACTTTTCTTATATAAAAATTCCTCAAACTTTATGTTCAACTCACAATAAATTCAATGAAGTGCTCTATGATTTCAAAATGCAATTTAATAGGTTTTTAATATTTTTTTGAATGTGAATGTTGAAAAGAGATTGTTATTGAAATTAAATTTCTTAAGACTACTTTTTAAGCATCTTTTATCATGCTTGGACTCGTTTAATGGGTTCACAATGTTTAGCTTTAGATGTAAATCACATGTGCAAGAAATAATCTTGCCAAAAAACCATGTTTGGTTGTACATTGAAACTCATTTTGGGATTTTTAAGGATTTTTTATATTTTTGGTTATAAACCAAAATATTGATACAAAATTATGTATGCATGTGAAATATCACCATTTTCACATGAATTATTTTAAATTGGACTATTCAATTTTTTAAATTTAAATTTGTTTCAAGTAAATGTTATTTGTAAAAAGTAGTTATACAAAAATCTTGGAGTCTTTTTTTCTTTTTTTGGAACCCCAACCTTGAATAGGCCCCCACAAATTTTCCAAGAATGTTAATAATATATATTTTACCAATGAAATGAGATGAAAAGAAAAATCTCTCATTTTGATGCAATATTAACCACCCAAACCATGGATTCTTGACAAAAGACAAGGGGCAATGTTTTTTAGCAATGTACAAATTTGTGTTGTGTGTATATGATTTAGGATTAAGACTCCATGCAAGTGTAAAACAAAAATATAGTTTTACATGGTCCCATGTAAAACAATGTAAAGACATATCACTTTGAAGGGGTTGCAAGGAGGAGGGGGGTGGGGGGAATTTAAAACATTTTTGGTGATGGGACAATCAAAGTAACCCATTGCAAACAAAACCTTAAAGATATTTGTGCTTTGTGGTGTGCCACAATTAATTCAATTGATTAATATGAATCACAATGAATACCCAAGTTCTTGTGAATGCATAGGCCAAAAATGGTGATGAACAAAGTTGGGATGGAAATTCTATTCAAGCAATGAGGTGCAATAAAATGCACCCAAGAATGTGCCTTCAAGATATTCCTTGGAATAACACCACAACTTGTCCCATATTCATTGCACAAAAGTTTGCACTTGCATTACATATAAATGGCTAAAGGGAAGCAATACCACAATCCCATATTGATAGAAAATGCTTATATTTGGGGAGCATTAAAAATGTCATATTTTTGGTGAAGGGCCAATCAAAATGGCCCATTGCAAAAATAAAACATTGACCTTTGGGATGCACCCACAATTAATTAATTTGGATTACAAGTAGGTATAATCACTAAAGGTATATAATATATACACTTACACACCCTAAAACATTCATATGGCACCGTGTAAGAGTAAGTGTAATAAAAATTATACATGTTAACAATGGAAATGTAAAATGTTTGGATGTGTAAATGTAGATGATTTACATTTACATGGGATTTACACACCATATGTACAACTATTGACACTTACATGCACAAAATTTATACAAACATGATTCTTCAAAACATTCATGGAGAATAAGGTCATTATTTAAATAGTTGGAATGTCATTTGAAAAAATGCAATAATTTGGGATTAAAGTGCACTATTCTTTTTCTTGTGTTTTGTTTAATTTTCAATTTGAAAAACACTCGTTTGTTGGTTTGGTGTGGACTTTTGAACAAACCAACTTGGTCTTGGTATAAAATTATTTATTTATTTTTAGTACCAAATTGGTATTAACATTGGGTGTTTTTTGAAAGTTTCATACCAATCCAATCTTGGTATAGGGTCCAACATAGGCTTTTGACCATTATGAAATAAGTAAATGCTTGGTATTGAAACTAGTATAACATTGGTATAAGGTTAATATTACTTTAAGCCCTACCAAGGTAATATAGGTATGAGCTTGGTATTGCCTTACTTCATACAAGATAGGCAAAATCCTTGCTACCAATGTTAACACTGAACCAACTTTAGTATGCACCCCACCTTTTAAATTCATCTGTGTGATCATTTATAACATGGTTGTTTAAACCAAATGTATCATTTTCCTTGTTGGAAATAATAATCTTTTTCAAGTTTTTCTTAGCGTTTGGTGTGTTTACATATCACATACAATGCATCATAATTGTTGTGGGTTGTGTGAAGTGGGAACCCTGTAATTGTGTGTGGCACAAAGAATGGCCATTAAGTTAAAACGTGACTGTGAGGATGCCACTTAACATAGGTAGCTTGAAGCAATAAATAAAATAGTGCCCATGCCACATCCAACTTGATGTTTGTTGTGAATTACCACTAATAAATAAATAAATAGTTTCATTGTTATCTATTTTCTTTGTTATTAACAAGGCAAGCTCCTTACATTTTTCACAAGTTACAAATAAAAATGAATGGTGAAAAGAAAAAGTTAATAATGATAACTTCATGTCACATTCTCCACAATGGATTACTCAAACACAACATTTTCAATAAAAACCTAAACCCTAATGTTTCATTATCATCTTTATGAAAACATGAATCTACAAATGACCCTTCCAAACAATTTTAAAGTGGTTTCTCTTGACATTAAAAAAATCTTATTAGGGTCAAAAGTGAATTTTTTCAAACATGATTTTCAAAATTTTAATACCCAAGATTTGGAACTATAATTGACCTAAATTTGAAAACTAGCCAACAATAGTCATAAAAATATCAAAAGGTGTTGTTGCACAAGTATTAGTTTTGGAGAAAGGGTTTAGTTTAAAGCTTTGCACTACATAAGAACTTAGTTTGTTCTTTTCCTTGGCACAAGGAATTCTAAAAGAACAATTTTTTTTGTGACAATTAAATTTTTTGTGAACCTTTTACCAAAATAATGTATTTTTAACAAATGATTATAGGTGTCACACTCTTTATAATAGACTACACAATTTCACAATTTTGAGAGTGTTGAATAATGTTAAAAATTGATGTAAGAGGAAATTTACATTGTACAATTGTGATTGAAATTATAAGAAGAAAATCTCTCATAGAACAAATTGGAATGCATACATAGGGGAAATCCTAAAAACAAATCCTTGCAAATTCTTTGTTCTTCACCATAAAAGGACACATTTATGTGAAAATTGAACACACCAAAAAATAGAAGAAATATTTTGGTTTTGATCTAGCTATTATAGTTTGTATTGTGTTTTGAATATTTTCATATACATTATGCATTTTTCAAGCCCAATATATTGTTTGTAATTACCCTTCAAGTCTACTATGCAAATGATTTCAAACAAAAAAGTTGATAACAAAAATTTCATGTTAATTAATGAAACATTTTGGGGGGGGGGGTTACACTTTGTTTTCTTATATATTGTAACAATGAACAAGTAACACATTAACAATTCCATAGTTTCATTGTATTTATAATAACATTTAAAATGCCAACAATGAATGCCAAATGTTTGAAGATCATGTCAAGTCAAAAAATGATTAAGGAAGCAACAAAAACCAAGTTCTAGGATGGATTGCATATTAATTCTTAAAGGTGTTAAAAGAAAACTAATCTTGTGTATTTAGTGCTACAAGTGTCAATATCAAAAAAACTCTATATAACAGGTATGAAAATTCTTACCACAGATTCAAGGAATGTGATCCATCAAAGTGAAATGACATCTATTAGTATTGGAAAATGTTGTCACTCATTGTGTACTAAATCTAGCACATGTGACAATTACCTTAATAAGATGGTACAACCATGATAATGCTAGGGTAGGTATTAAAATTATAATTGAGGTTTTGAAAAAGATTGTTAACATGACATTTATTTAAAGATTTTGAATAGGGAAATTATGACTTGTAAACTTTTTGCTCTTATTGACTTCATAAGATAAGACTTAAATTGACAACTAAAAATAATTAAAAAGTAGGTAGCAACTAATGTTGGTCAATTCCAAGTTTTTGGTTCAAATTTTGGCTCAATACTAACTCTTAATATTTAGCTTGAAAATTTTAGGTCTTGGAAGATTTCCAATCTTGGGTGTAATTAGGGTTTAAGGTCTTTGGGTTTAGGTTTAAAGTTTAAGGGTAAGTGTTCCTCCTTCTTTCATTCCTTCTTCTTCTTCTTCTTTCAAACTTCTCCTTCTAAATTTTGACCTTGAAAGTTTTCCTCTTTTAGTGAAAAAAATGCAAAGTTTGAAACTACTATCACAAGTCACAATTGGAGTTGTTGTGATTAAGTGCATCCTTGCCCACATATTGTTGTTTTGTTCTTTGTATTTCCATTGTAGTTGTTGGTTGGGAGTCTACTAAAAAGGGTGGCAACTTAAGGGAGAAAGTTGTCTTGGCTTTTTGTTCTTCCCCCATAGTATAATCTTTACAAACTTTTTTTACTTTGGTGGTTGTTAGGGGTGAGAGATTTGTCCTCATGATTGAAGAAACACTTGCACATGAAAAGGTGCATTTTTAGTAAATGCCATGCACATCTAGGCCATTTTCAGCAAATGCCATGCACACCTAGGCCATTTTTATTGGGAACATCCCCCCAAAAAATGAAGGACCATTTTATTGGAGCCAAATATAAGGAAAGCCTTTCAAGTTGTCAAGTCCATGAAGTTGGTGTTTTTATTTTTCAAATTTAGCAAAGTATTTTGTATAACCTTGAAGTTTGTCTACAACATTGATGCATTGTTTTTTGTTGTTGTCTTTATTGTCACAAATGGTGGTGACAAGAGTCACAATTGCAAACTCAAACACCTTCATCAAAAGGATAAAATGACTATACAAGATGGGATATGCTTGTTATCACGTTATTTGTTGTCATTTTTTTGAATTGCAAATAGTTATTTAATTTGACAAACCCCTAAGTTTGTCAAGTGGTATTGATGGTAAAGAACCTTGTTGATCCCCATTTTTCATAATGTAAATCCAAAGTGCATTCCCTAACTCCCAAGGCTAAAAAAGGTTAGAAAACTTCAATATAAGATTGAAAAAACCTCTTTAGTCAAGTTCACAACCATAATGTTAAACTACACAATCCAAAAAGAAGAAAAGACATGAAACAACCTAAATTTTTCTGAGAGTTTATTACTTTCTAGGGATTGGGGTTAAAGGGCATCATAATGTAGATAAACTTTGACTTTAGCTCGTTCTTGTTTCAGTTTCCTATGCATAGTCTATGATATGTGAAATTCCAAGGCAGAGGATGTATAATCCACTCATCTTTTAGCAAGGAAGATTAATATATTGGTAGAGAAATCCTTCAACCTATTTGAAATCTGGAATTTCCCAATAACCTTACATATCAAAAACCAATTGAATGTCATATAATTCTCAATTGTATAATTTGTGTGCAAGTACTTCATAATCATAGGGGAAAAATCAGCTGTTACAGTGTAACCAAAATTGGGGCGCAAAACATATGCCTATTATATTGTTTGCATTACCTGATACCAAAATTGGGGCATAGAAGATTTCCATACTACACTATCTGCATTACCATTCCCATACACAACTCATCCGCACACTAGAAAGTTTTTATTTATAGTGTCCTGGAAACATACTCCTAGTGACCAACACCAAACTTTAGAAATCAATACACATTATGCACACTGTTTTGTAATCCTTAACAACCCTAGATTGGAAAACATGGATCAGAACTCTTTGTGTTCACCTCTCAAGTCTATGGACAAGTATCATCCCATGTTTACAAAGGTACAAACCTAGAATATCCACCCTTGTCTTCTCAATGGTGCATTCCCAAACCAAGGTACCTTTACACCATCATCACACAATAGAGATGAATTCTACCCAACCTTTTGTGCATGGGACTTGTTCGACTCATGAACCTTAACATTATCATCCTTTCCATATCTCTAGTTTCAAGTCAAGGAAAACACAAAAAAAATTATTGACACTGCTCTATTCTACAACTTCACATAAAGCTATACCTATCAGCGGAAACTAAAAGTTCGATATAACCTTGTTGCAGAGAACAAAATTAAACAGAAGAACCACACGATTTCACAAAACAGTGGTACCTAGCTTTTCTAGGTCCGTCCTTTGATAAGAGCATTGCTTGCCTTAAATCCTCCTTCTAACTCCCTTGGTCCATCCTTCTTGCATTTCCTCCGCACAATGCCTCCACATAGAGAATCCGTAGAAAACTTCTCAGCCAGCACACCAAACTTACAACACAAACCAAGTATAGAAGAAATTTAATAATGGCAATGTCATTACTGGCCGCCATCACCTTCCTTCAAAGACCAACTACCAAAAAGGTGATGGTCACATCACCATGTAGCAAAGCACAACAAGGTAAAACCCTAACTACGTACAGCAACACACAGGACATGCCTTTAGGTCACATAAGAACCTTTAGTTTTGGTACCTCCAAATTTCCCCATCCCCATGTGGACTCAGAGCTTGCTGCCCAAGAAGGTACAAATAAGGAGAAGCTGGTTGTGACAATTTGGAATCCATGTAAATTCTATTGTGTCATGTTTGCTGTGAGTTTCCTACTGTAGAAATGTTTTCTATTGTAGCAGATTAGTGTCTCAAGCTCATTGTGCTTCTTGAAAGGATCGTTTCATCAAAGTGCTGCTTTAAGTGGCAATCCCAACTTTCAGACTCATGATGTCGTCATTTTATATTTTTCTCAAACTCTCTACAATTTCCAGTGCTTTCATCAACCCTTGTGTGTAACAATGTATTTTTTGACACTGAAAATAGGGTTGTGCCAATTCTTGCATACTATCAACCTTGACAATTGAACTCAGCCATACTGAATCTGGGTGGCTTCAATTTTCTTACTCTTCAGCTTTTTCAAATTATATATTCTATGTCAAAATGGAGGTGTTATGTGTCAACAGGTCCAATTGAACCTCCATTTCTTATTTTTAATTTTTTTGTTTATTCAGTTATTGAACAATAAATCAACAACCGGACATCAATTGATAAAACGTTTACGATCAATCCTTTTTATTAAGGACTTTATAACTATATAGCCTTGGAACGTCGATGTGCAAAACAAAATGCCAAAAGATAAAACTTTGCGTTATGTCTATATATGACCAATTTCCATTTTTGGGTTTGACAATGGTGAAAAAATTGGATCAGAGTAAAACAAATCCTTCCTAGTTGGAAAATTTCTTCAAATCCCAAAAAATGAAAAAAAATTTGTGGAGTTTCAAAAAATCAAAACAACCATCATCATAGAGGACATGCCCCTTTTTCAAAATGCCCTGTGAACAGCAGAAGTAAAAGAAAAGCATTCTATAAGGCAGTCTCTTATTACACTAGAAGAATCAGCTGGTGATGCAAACGACTGTTCCATAGGTGGTAAAGGGTTCTACCAGGGCCTGTTCCAAACTGTAACCAGTTTCTCCAACCAATGATTCAGGTCCCAAACCACATCTCAAAGCATAGTCACCACCGTCAATTCAATTCACTATATATAAAAAATCTCAATCATGTTCTGCACCTAATTCACATTACAACGGAAACTGACAGCACGGCCCAACAAAAGTAAAACAAGGGGGATGGCTGCCTGTTGAAATAGTGCGTCAATAGGACAGACACCCCAAAACCCAATTCGTACTACGGTAAGGTCCGGTCCACCTAGGAATGTGAAATAAGGCTGTATACGGTAAATGATTTTTCAATGGGTGTGAATGGTTCCAAAGCTTAAAACAGTTTCCACCAATGATTCACAATTTAAGAAATTATTATTCTATGGATAGCCTATTTTCAACAATTTCTTGTATATTATTTTCTGCCATGGGGAGCAGCATTCTTGAATAGACAGAGAGAGTCCAGAGAAGACTCCAGACCACCACCATAGATTGATCCATCATCCCCACTCTGGGAAACACTGACATAGGTACTGGAAATAAGACCCAAAACCTGGTTACATGCTTAGGAAATTATTGGATTGTGTGTGTGTGTGTGTGTGTGCACACTTGTGTATGTATTTACATTATTGAGCAATTTGAGCATATTTTAACTTTTCAATTTCTACAGCCTTTTGCAATGAGTTCAGAATACAGATGATTATGGCAGTGTTCCCTTTCTCAATAATAGGCAAGAAGATGCTTCTCTGCCAACACAATACTCAGACTATACTCTAGTCCCTGGGCCAGTTTGACACTAATTATACATTTTTTGGAAATGTTGAAAATTTTCAACATATATATAAATATAATTTTTCATTTTTTAACATCACATTAGTTATGAGGAACCCAAAAGGGATCTCACATTAAATGATGACATGTTCTAGAAACCTATTTAAACATTTAAAATTTTGTTACCAAACCAGAATCAATAGGAAATTGTCACAACATGATTTTTAATTTTCTGCAAATCTAATGACTTTTTCTTTTTAAAAAAGTGACCAAGTACTCTCTTTTCATATTTATTTTTCACACTTGTACAAAATCTCAGGCCAAAAAAAAAAGAAGATTTGTCATTGCATGTGTATTTGAATTTTCCAATAACATTGTCACATTTTGAAAGAATTACATTTTATTTTTTTTGCGTATGATGGGTGCCATAACCATTTTTGTAGGAAATATTTTCATATTTAGTTTTGTGGTTATGGATTGGTCGCAAAGTCAGTTGGGCTGGGTGCACATTTGAGGAGGTGGAAGAGAAAAAAAATTGTCAAAAGATGAATGTAAATCTTTGACAACCAAATTAGGATGAATCATCTCACCTAGTTGATAGGGGGCGAAATCCCTTGAAGCTACTATACTCTATAATGATTCTCAACACAATATCCCCGCCTTACAAGGCAAGGCCAACAAAGGGATCCCTGGTTCTTTATGTGTAGGGTAAAGCCCGATGATGGGGTAATCTGAAAATAAGGGGCCTAGGAGGAGGCAGTATGGGTTGGGAATGTCCCATGCCTGTGAGCTTTACTCTTTGGACAGTACAAGGTGAAGATTTTCATCAACCTAAACATGAGGCATGCAAAGGGGAGGTTATTATTCTCACTCTTTAAGAGTGCAAGGGATCTTGTGCCTATAAAGGCACATTCACACCTAATGTTAAGTCGGTGTTAAGTGAAAATCTAGGTGGCATCTTAGGTGGCACCCAATGTTAAATGGGTGATTATTTAATATTAAGTGAATTTTAACTTAACATAAAATCTTCATGGTAAATAGGTTTAGGTTCTAAATGACTAGCTTGGTGTTAGGGAACTTAATACTAGAGTCCTTAACACCAAGTGTGAATGCACCTTAAGTAAAGTAATTTCCTTCCCTCTCTTAAGGAGTAGCTGGAAAGTCCCTCCTCTTTTCTAGGAAGGCTATTCATAAAAGGTGCCCTCCAAATACACTTAGGAAATTTTTCCAAGTGCATTACTATGCTTGTTTTGGATGGATGTTAGTGAAACTCTTGATGATCCAATTGGAAATTGTCCTCAATGAGGTGCAAAAATAATGTGCATTTCATACATTGTCATTTGGTGGACCTATACATTAGTTAAGGTGAAACATTCAATAATGTCAAAATGCACAATTCAGAATTTGAATAATATTATTTTTTGAATTTTAAGGCATTTCTGATTTTAAAATAAATGTGCCAAATGTGCCTAAATATTTACCTTTCTTGAGGTATGTATTAGTGTTGGGTAGTTCTTCTTTTTGGAAAAAAAAAAATTCAGTCTGGTTTTGAGACATAAATTTTAACTTAATTTGGTCCAAGATGTTAACATAAAGGATCTTGTTGCAAAACATAAGGAAGAATCACCCAAAAACATGAGGGGACCCTGAACTTAGCCTTATTATGAAACCCTATAATTGTTCAATATTATTGGGAATATATGACTAATTGATTTTTCTTTTTTAGGAAGACATTTCCAGTTCTAGATATTGCGATTGATAATTTTCCCAGTTCCCACTTCTTGATTATTTGATTAATGATTTTGGCAGTTTCACTTAATTGTCGAATGGCTTGGTTAATGTTTATAAGACATAATTAAAGCTATAGGCATATTTAAGATCAAGGTTAGTGCTGAGTAAGGTTATTTTAAGCCTGATTCTTGTTATTGTAAAGCTAATTATGGTTATTTTTAGGCCTGATTATTGTTGCCTCCAGGCTGATTAGGCTATCCCAGTTCCAGTTCCAATTCAACAAAGGGAAAAAGAAAGAGAAAGAAAAAAAAAGGTGGTAAAGTGTGAACAACTACCAAACAACATGGGTAAACACTAAACATAAGCTCCATTTAACTAGAACAAAGGACAAGTGTCAAGTAATGAAAGAATGGTGAATGTTTTGGTGTGATGATTTAAGGGAGAATTGTGAAGGAAGACTTGATCATCCCTGTGAATTATATATTGGACAAAAGCCCATCCTCCAATTTCCACCAATATCCTTTCCTTGGGTCCAAAACAGTGTTGGGCGGTTATTAAAAACCAGCTGATCTGGTTTTTTTAAGAAATTAATTAAAAAAATAAGGCGGTTCTATTAATTTATTTTTCTTAATTTGAATATCTTTCCTGATTTATTTTTTGTCTTATGCATGATTGATTCTTTTACAACCCATTCTTGTTTCATTTAGATTAGTCAACTATATTTAGCTAGTTCTTTAATATCAATTTTAGATTTAGATGAAATATTAAAAAATTGCAAATTTTTAATATTCTCATGAGCCAAGAGAAAAACTTGCAAGCTTCATCTACCAAAATCTAGTATCCAAAACAAAAAATAATCAAAAAAAAATTAGTCTTCTTTCCATTCCTCTCACTCAAATGAACCTTCAAACTCATCTAATTTTCTCTTCAAGTCTATTTCAAAACCTATCCATTCCACCAAAGTAAAAGGGCCTTGCAACCAACCTTGGCATCATTTGGCCACTTTATATTCAAAAATTTAACTTTTCAAAATTATCCGATTATAAAAAACATTTCTTCAAATTGGTGAGTATACCAATGAGGGAAAAAAAATCTTTTAATTTTAATTTGAAAATTTATAATCCCCAATATTTGTTGAACTAAAAAGCCAACAATTGGGAACACAATTTCTATCTCCTCTACCACTCTAAATGGCATTTGATGTTTTTTGTATTCACTTGATATCTTCAAAATATCAACATTTCTTGACTTACAAAATCCTTTGTAAATACTTTCTACCATCTCAAAGATGTTCAAATTGCTATATGATTCATCATTTGTGTCAACAAAAAAAACTTTTAGTCTTGAATAATGGATGCAAATGATGACAAAGACTTCAAAAGCATAAGAAACAAGGATCTCCTATCATATTTTTCAGCTATGTCCATCCCTTGTTCATGACCAATAAAACAAGAGATTAATTTCAAAATTTTAAATTTAAGATTTAACATTAGGGATAATATATTATGAATTCTCCTCGCATCATATTTTTTCAAGAAGGCAAGGAAAAAGTCAATGACCCCACAAACTTCCTTCTTCACATTCCTTGCAAAAGTTCCCAATTCGATATCTAGGTTTGAATCATCATCAATGAAAGCATTCAAAATAAGAAGATGATTCCTTCCTTCCTTTAGTTTAAGGTTCATGGATATGACTACATGCAAGGCATTCAACAATCAATAACCTCTTGATTGGTTTAAAACACAAGCATTGAAACAAGAAATAAAGTGTTTACAATAATTTATAATATATATCATGTGAGAGGATGGTGTACATAGCCAATGACACTAAGACAAGTCTACTTGCTATAGCAAAGGAGAATGATTTTTTTGCATTGGAAAATTTTTTGCATTGCAAAAATCACCACTCCGAGAGCATTTTGTAAAAAGTGTTCACTTCGCTTACAAACTTACAAGCTTTTGTCCATTCTTGTCTACTATTTTTTGAAAATTTAGGCCATGTTATAAATATTTGCAAATATGCTTGGGTAGATTTGATGGAAAAATATTTCAAACCTTTGCACACTATTTTTTCAACAATTGCATATCAACAAGATTTCAAAGGCATGTCCAAACATGTGCCTTGAAAGCTTTGTCATACTCAAAGTTTCACAATTAACTTTTAACTTCAAAACAACTATCATGATATTCAAATTTGACTTTTCATCATTAATATAAGTAAGCATTTTCTTTGTTAATCCATACTACTATAAAAAGGTCTTGCAAATTTCTTGCCGATACCTCCTTTGAAGTTTCAAATGTGTCAAACAAGTTAATTATAATATGTTTTGGCATCCATTTCTTCCATAAGAAATTCACAACCAATGTAAAAGTGTCATGTGCCCCTTTAGAGATCTAAAGATCACAACTTCTAATAATAAAAACACAATTTGTTAAATTGGTAAAACATATGTTTGTTTTGCCTTTTCAATCAAGTCCAATGACATGTCTTGATTAAAAGTCTTTTGGAAGGAAAAACAACACAAAGGCATAATTGCATCACCAAACATTTCAATCAAATACTCTCAACAAACTAAATGAGTAAATGGTTTTCAAGAACTAGAAGACCCTAATTCTCCAAAAAAAGTCTTTTTGATGCACATTATCCTTTTTGAAAGAATCCATGTCCACAAAAAATTTAAAGATTGCACTCGCACTAATTAAAAACCTTTTCTTTATAGGTTGTCTTTTCATTAAACTTTTCATGTTGTTCGCATTTTTCTTCAATTTTTTTCAATTAATCCATGGTTTTCATCTACATGTTTTTTCAATGCAATTATCCCATTATTATTGAAAGATAAATCTAAACCTTTTTTTAACATTTTTTCTATTCCAATACAATACGACTCACTAGCAATGTACTTTGAATGCAAAGCTCATTGATGCAACTAATCAGTAGCACCAACATTTTGAACAACACTTGACAACCCTTACCTACTGATAACACTTTCATTGTTCAAGTCTGATCAACTTAGTATTGTGTAGTTTAAAATGCAATTACATTGCTGTGAAGTGTGCACTCTCTGGAATAAAGTCAGAAACACAGGTGCATCCTCAGTGCCATATGCAGAGAAGCAATCAGGCCATCATATTGTCTCCATGACATACATTGAATTAAGAAGGTCTTGTAGGCAAGAAAGTCTCATTCTTTCCCAACTTCCAAAACAAGAATCACGATGCCTGCAAGGAATGGGCAGCACACTGAAACAGTATGCAACATTTTGCACACTGGAATGGGGCCACTTTTATGGTTCACTTTGTCGTGCCCTGCCTCATAAGCACAAGATACAGAGAAGAACATCTTAAAGGGAAAAAAAATTTAAAGACAGAAAAAAAATCCTCATCTGCACTGTTAATATATATTAAATCCTTTCAAGGCAAACCTGACACAATCCAAAAGGTTCTATAATCTATTATGAGCAATGAAAAGTAGTGCAATTAGGTATTGCAAAAAGGTGCTGGTATGAGGATGGTTATACTAGTACCCTCTGTACTAAGTGTAGGTTATCAAGTCATACCAACCTAATAGGTTACCAAGTGGCAGGCACAGGGCTTATATACCCACCAGACTTATACCTACTGGTCTTCACTTTTCACCCAAGGGCCAAGGCCATCTAAGCATGTTGGGAAATACCCAGTGCCAAATTTAATGCTTAGCTTATAATATAGTGTAGGACAGGATGGGTACTCCCTGAATTTTAATGCTCAAGGAGTGGATGCTGTTGGGTTTAGGGTTTAGGGTACATTTACACTTACTCAATTGTGTCATCTACCTGCTGCAGTGGTTTTACTCCCCCCCACCAATTTTGTCTGTTTTTTTTAAACAAAAAAAAATTGGGAATTTCTTATTTTCTAGTGTGAATTCCACTAATTTTTCTTTATTGTTGGGAAATAAATCATCAAAATTTCAATATCAAAATTTTGGAATGAAAGAAAACCCCTATCTACCTATATCCATGCATGAGGTCATGATGATATTATAGCTGGATTCCATCATATAGATAAACCATTTGACCAAATAAACCAGCTAGACACCAGTGTTTGGCCGGTTATTAACTTTTTTTCAATAACCAGGTGATCTGGTTCTGCATATTTTATAATCAAATAACCTAGATGGTTCCATCAAAAAATAAATCTCAATTTTAATACCCTTTGATTCCTAAATTGTTTTTTCCTCATTCAAGACTGGTTCTTTCACAACTGGCTCTTACTTCATTCACATTAGTCCGTTATATTTGAATGGTTCTTTGACATCAATTTAAGATTTTTGTTTACTATAAAGATAATTTTTGAAATTTTAAATATTTCAAGAGTCAAGAGAAAAAACAGCAAGCTTCATGACTAAGATTTAATATTTAGATAAAAAACATAAGATCAAAATTTAAATATAATTTAAATCAAATAGCATAAGATTAGTCTTTTTTTTAATTCATCTTGCTCAAATGACCTTTCAAACTCATCTAATTCGTTCTCTAAGTGTATTTCAAACGTTATCAATTCCACCAAATTAGAAAGAGTTTGGCAACAAACCTTTGCATCATTCAACCAAGTCTTATTCATAGAGATCAATTTTTGAAGGTTATATGTTTACAAGCAAAAAGAAAAGAAAAGATTCATTCAATTTCAATTTAAAAACCTACAATCCCCCAAGATTTGTCTAGCTAAAAAGTTGACAAATGACAACAAATGTATTCATGTTTCCTTCATCACTTCAAATGGCACTTGATGTCCTTTGCATCAATTTGAAACCTTTGAAATACTAGTAGTTCCCAATTAACAAGCTTTTCACAAGTTCATTGGTGGTTGTAATCATTTCAAATATATTCAAATTGTTATATTGATCAATGTTGTTAATAAAAGAATTTTCAACTTGAGATAGTGGATGCAAATGATAATAAAATTTCAAGAGCATAGGAAACAAGGATTTCTTATCATACTCTTCAACAATACTCATGACCAATAAAAGAAGAGTTCAATCTCAAACTCTTGAATCTAAGATTTAGCATTAGGGCTAGCATATTATGAACTTTCCGTGTCAAGAAGTTTAAAGGAAAGATATGATGAAAACTCATCATATCTTGTCAAGAAGGAAAGAATAAAATCAATGACCCCACAAACTTCCTTCTTTATGTTTCTTGCAAGACTTCCAAACTCAATATCCAAGCCTAAACCATCATCAATCAAAACATCCAAAATAGGATGATGGATCATTTCTTCAATGTTACTCAACAACAATGACCCTTTGACTAGTTTGAAACACAAGCAATGACAATCAGAGATGAAGTGTTGACCATAATTTGCAACATACGCCATGTGAAAGGAGGTGGTATAGGGTGAATGACCCTAACACTAGCCTACTTGTTATAACAAAGGACAATAGTTTCTTTGGATTGAAGAGTTTTTTGAAACATGGTCACTTTGTTTGCAAACTTGCACAAATCAATTCTCCAATCTTAAGGGAAAATTTTTCATTGACATTATTCAAAATAGTATCAAAAAAACCAAATATGACAACTTGTATTTTATCTTGTTTTAACCCGTATGTTCAATTTTCGGGCTTAAGGCATGCAATAATGCAAGCTTTCATGGGTGCACCCACACTAATAAGAACCACACCCACCCATTTATGTGATTGTTTATCTTGAAATATTCCCATAATATTTTAAGAATCTTTCATTTGAAAGTTTAAAATCAAATTTGATTCAACAGTATGTTACAATATATTATCATGTAAATAATTGTTTAAAGAACCTCCCCCAAAATATGCCATGTTTAAATAATTTCCCCAAAAATATGAGTTTTAATAATGTTAAATAAACAATGGTTATAGTGCTTAATGAGTGTTTTTAAGTATTTTATTTTCATTAAATTCGTTCCAAATCATACCATATGTTTCCATAATATATTAGAAGCATTGTGATGTAAACAAATCAAAAACTTGCAACATTAATACAAATTTTGACATAAAAACATGAAAAACTAAAGATTAGTTATCATATTGTGGCCCTTGTTAATGTGAACACACCTTCATCCACTTTTGTTTTCTTTTTCTTGATTTTTAAAAACCATGTTATGCATTTATTCAAATGTGTTAAGGTGGATTTAATAGTAACGTATCTCAAGCCTTTGCACATTCTCTATTCAATGATTCCATATTGGCAAGCCTTGGGGAAGGCATGTCCAAAACACGTCCCTTAAAAGCTTTCAACTATACCCAAGGTTTCAAAATTGACTATTAACTTCAAAAGAGTTGTCATGGTGTTGAAATTTGACCTTTCATTTTTCACAGGCTCTAAAAGATTTTATAGATTCCTTGCCAATGTTTGATTTGAATTTTTAGATGCTTCAAACAAATCAATTGTAATATGCAAAAATATCATGCACTCTTTTGGACATCCAAAAATCAAAACTTGTAATTCTAGAAACACAATCTACAAAAATTAGTAAGACATTATGTTTATTTTGTTTTTTCAATTTATGTTTAATAACACTTCTTGATTGAAGGTTTTTTGAAAGGGATCACAACACAAGGGCATAATTGCAAACACTTTAGCAAAATACTTTCAACAAACTAAATGGGGAAATGATTTTTGACAAAAAGACCCAAGTTTTATAAAAACACTTTATGGTGCAAATTATCCTTTTTATAAGGTTTTATGGCCCTAAAAAAGTTAGAGATTGCATTCACAATTACTACATGCCTTTCCTTTGGAAGTTATGTTTCCATTAGACTTTTCATGTTATTGTTCACTTCATCTTAAAATTTCTTTACAATTAATCCACAGTTTACATGCACATGTTAATTTCCAGCTCAATGTAATTATACCAATATTCTTGAAATAAGACACTAGACCTTTAATTAACCTTGTCCTTTGGTTGATAATTACAAAAAAATTGGATTATTATAACAAATCACACAACACATCAATTATTGTACATCCACATCCACATTTGACCCATCATTAACATAGTAAAGTGCCCAACACAACATTTTTTTGCCATGAGGTTTTCAATTGATTATTTGTTCATGCAAAGTTTTCATGATGAAATGCAATGTTTCATCATTATTTAATTGTGAACTTGGTAATGTTTCAAATGTTTCAAACCTTCCCTTCTAAATTATTTCTTCCAATGCAATCTCATTTTCATTTATGAAAATCTTAAAATTGCACACCACATGTACCATTCCATATTTGCATAGTTTGTTAAGGGGCCAAAGTTGAGAAAGCCTAACAATTTGGTCATTGTGATTACTTAGTTTCAATAAACCATATACATGCAAACAATGCAAGCAATTATAAGTAATTTGCAAATTCAAGGTGGGAGGGGGGAGTACCAATAGCACAAAAAGGGGGAAGTAAGATAAACAATAAAGCAACTATGAGCAACAATAAGGCATCAAATAAAAGTAGTGTTAGTATTTGGTTTAACAATAGGGCAACAATGAACAATAATGCAAATATAACAAAAACAAGCCAAAAATGCAAAAATACACAAGAAACAAACAAAAAAACATGGTGGGCCCAAAAGAAATTGGGTTCCTTTCATATAAATAAAAGGTTCTTGTTTCTTTCCTTATCATTGCATTGTGCAACAACTGCTTAAAACCTTATTAACTAGGTAAAAATTGGATTTGAAGGGTTGTATCATAACCTACTTGAGGTTTAGGTTTTGAAATGACCTACAATATATATATATATATATATATATATAATTGGTTTTCCCAACATATATATCATTTTGGGTGGATATCATGTTGGGTATTAATATAATTGATACCCAAACTAATACCACCCAATTCTATTAGGTTGTTGGGCCCTTGCTACAATATCATATGTAGTGTCTTACTTATTCAATGTTGTAACCTATTTGGTCATGAATCATGATTGTTCAGTGCTAAGTTGTTCAAGAACCTTAAACCCCAATTCCCAACTATTGGGCCTTAGGCTACATTTTCTTTCTAAAGTTTTGATTCTTTAGTACTTGTTTAGCTTGTTTTTGTTCAAGGCAATTGAGTTGTTCAAGAACCTTGAACCTTAATTATTGGCTCCTAAATCCTAATGACAATATCTCCTCTTTTTTATGTTTAGCTTATACTTTTTCATTCTTATTCAAAGCAACTAGTGAGTCATTCTAAAACCTTAAATCCTAATTATTCTTATTATTCAATGTTCATTTCTTATTGTAATTTTTTTCTGCTAGCTTATGTATCATCTTAAGGTTCAAGAAGACGACACCACCTCTTGTGCCACCGCAAATGAAACTCACAAAAATATTTTTTGTTTTCCCACAACCCTATTGATTTTACTCCGATTGTTCTTCATGATGTGGCTTCATTTAATAATGTTGTAGGGTTTTGTAACATTTCTAATGCTTTTGGCAGTCAACAACCCACAATTAATGTGCAAGTCTTCACTTTGAGTGATTCTTTAAGTATAAAATCATCCCCACTAGATTTTCCTCCAAAATTGTTTGGAATTGATGCATAGTTGTGTTTCCTCCTTTTGATGTGTCAGCTCTAGAAACAAAAAAAAAAACGGTCTTATGAACCAACACATAAATTTCAAGTTGGATGGGCAACAAAGCTACTTTGGGTTGAATTGCAAGTTAGTTTTAATGGTTGTGTGCACACTATGAAATGCAAAATATATTCTAGCATTGAACAAAAAGATAAGCTCCTTGCACCTAAATGGGACTTTTTTTGAAACATGTTGGTTGCAAAAGTCTTTTGTTCCCAATAGTTTGGGTAATTTGCTTTTGAAAATATCCTTGGGTGGTACCACTAGGAACCACCTTGCCAAAATCATAAGAAAGTTGGACCCAATTTTAAAATAAAATTCCATCTACTTATGCATTGGTTTATTTGATTGGATTAGGTGGATTATGTTTTCCCCACCTATGCACACATTCATGAAATATAATGAACACCTAAAAACCTATAATATGCATTAGCATTTTGATTCTTGAACCATTCTTAACCCACTCATGACTCCTTTCTTTTAAGTGTCTTTACACTTACACATTAGATATATTTTCTTACTTATTTAGTACATGCACAAGAGAATGATCCCCTAAAAACTTATAATATGCATTAGCATTTTGATTCTTGAACCATTCTTAACCCATTCATGACTCCTTTCTTTTAAGTGTCCTTACACTTACACATTAGATATATTTTCTTATTTATTTAGTACATGCACAAGAGAATGATCCAAATTAATCATTAAAAAAAAAAACTTGAAAATAGTTATCATTTGTGTTCTTGACATCAATAGCCTTTTAGGAATTCAAAAATTCATAACTAAATGAAAATTGATTCAATCAATTATTTATAAAAGACATCAAGTAGGTTGGCATTTGAAGTGTTGTTAAAAATTAACATCCAAGAAAAAAAAATTATTTTTGGGTGTAAGAAAGATATTTTGTTACCTTGTTTTCTACTTGAAAACATTAAAATAACAATCTTTCAAATTTTTAACCTTATTTTAACATTTCAAAACAAATGAAACTTTTAGTTTTATTCATGGGCATCTCCGGCATCCTTTTAGCTTTTCAAAGCAATTTTTATCATATCAGTCGAACCTAAAAAAGTACCCCAAAAATATCCCCAAAAATTATGTCACTTTTTAAGGGTTGGGGATAATTTTAACTATGAAAAGAAAATTCATTAACCAAAAAAATAATATTAGAATGTTCACCACATCAATATTGAGGTGCTTGAAAAAAAACCAAATATTTCCAAAAATATTTCACCTACTTTCAAATACTTGAACTTTTTTTTTCAAACTACCACAAATTTTAGGTCCAATTCAAGTACTTGCAAGTAGCTTTCAAAAACATGATTATAACAATTTAGTTTTTGAAGTCCATGCAAACAAAAGTTAAGAAATAATGTACCCCCAAAAAATATTACTATGCCCATAAAATCATCTACTTGTTAGTCCTTTTATTTAGGGACCCTTGTATTTTGTTGCTTACACTACTTTTTCAGTATATATATTTTACCATGCTTTCACCCTTTTGTGTTCCTGATAAAAAAAATCCCTTGTGTTACATTTTTAAAACTTTTCCTTATGCATTAATTTCCACATCAAAACACATTTTTTTGTAAATTTAATTAGAGTTTTGAATTATGACTTAGGTAACCTTTCGATAAATAATTTGGAATGAAAAGTTTTTTTTTATGTCAATGCTATGTTGTCCTAAAGTTGGATGGGTATTAGAAATTTGGGGTGTGGTGTTCCTAAAATAAGTTTACCCATAAAGGCAAAAAAAACTTTGAGAAAGGTGATAAAAGGGGAGTGCTACATGGCCAAGATTTGTAAACATGTTAAAAATGAAACTACTTATGCATGCAAGGGTAGGGAATTAATGTTTCAACAAGTTGTTAATGGGGTGGTGGGGGAGAAACATAGAAATTTTTTTCAGTTTGCCATTTTGAAGCATGATAGGCCCATGCTTGAATATGGGGCATATAAAGAGCCATTTGATTTCCTAAATTTGGAAGAGAATCCCAAAATTCAATGGACAGATTCAATAGGTTGGGCTATGGCTCAACACATGCATAACATGGTCGGATGGACATTGGTTAGGTGGCTCAAAAATGGTGTTTGAGAATCCATAATCAAACACTAATGATTTTTTTGCAATTTTAACAATTATCAAATCATAAATCCTATAATTATCCCTTATGTTTTTAATCATAAATATTAATAAACCAACTTATGAATATTTTAAACATGTGATTGATTAAAAAATCCATGCAAAAGATTAAAATTTTTAATGTGAAATGGACTTTCAAGGATAAAAATTGACAACAATTATGTCATTTGAAACTTTTAAAAATTATATATATGTAAGGAAAGTTTCATGCACTTCATTAATAAATTCTTCATTTGATGATGCTTCATTTTTATTTTGACACTACTTTGACATATTTTTTGAATCCACATTTTTCATTTTCTCTATGTGACAAACACCTGGGGGGGACACTTAATGTTATTTTTGTCAAATACATGCATCGAATGACTATTAGGGGGGGGGGGGGGGGGGCAGATAGATTTTTATATTTTTTTTTTTCTCCCCTCCTTATTATTTTTTTTTTTTTTCATTTATCTTTTTTCCTTCTACCCTTTTTTTCTAT
>Ga0116231_10004704_pt1 | contig 27490 bp, 20 predicted proteins | sample S1TSphgellanicum_2_FD_89695 | JGI IMG/M metagenome (GOLD analysis project Ga0116231, IMG submission 89695) | Host-associated microbial communities from peat moss isolated from Minnesota, USA - S1T2_Fd - Sphagnum magellanicum MG | ecosystem: Host-associated > Plants > Peat moss > Unclassified... | reverse complement strand
TTGCAATCGGGTTATTTAAGGTTTTAATATAAAACCCGATTGTCTGAGATCACACAAAATCGGGTTTTATTTTGAAAATCGGGTTTTAATAGGGTGCGGACTGCGAAAGAAGGCAACGGTAACTTGGCAACCCACTCCGTATTCAGAACTTTGAACTTCAGAGGTGGGCAATTGGTAGTTTGGCTGTTAGTGTACTGTACCTAGGCTTGAAAACTGGGGCTAGGTGCACATGGCCTCGATTAATGTTACCCGGAATAAAACCATGGTTTTGATACAAATCGGGTTTTATTCATTTAAACCTTAAACCCGATTTGTCGGGCGGAAAAAATCGGGTTTTTACCACCCTTGGTTCATGGAGAATAAAAAGCTTGATGAGAATTGCAACATTTTGAAAAGATGGAACTACCACTTGAGTGAGGATGATGGACATGCTAACCCAAGCAAGGATGATAGAAATGCTTACCATGAAGAGACTTTGCCTAATTTGTGCCTCATAACACATGGCCTTGTAGTGCAAGACTTGTGTGTTGCTAAGTTCCAAAAACATGCAAGAGGACAAAAATGAACATCAACTTAACTGGGAGTTGTAATGCATATAAGTCTACAATAGATTTGGTTTCACGTTTATTTGTATAGTTGTTGGGACCTACCAAACAATGAAAACATCCTTTAAGGTTTGCGAAACACAAACATGTGTTTGGCACCTTGAGTTAACCTTTTGTTGGATACGTCTCTTGTCCATTTTGTAGGGATGATTCTTATAAATGTGTCATTTGTCACTTATATGTCTCTCTTATACTAATAGTGTATTAGTGAACATTTTGAAAACAAGGTCTTGGGTATTTTGAAATAAATCATTTTTCTATTTGCTTTGCTGCATGCTTACTTGAAATAACTTGTGGTTTTCATTTGGTAATTATCCATACAACTTAAATCATTATTAACCACATTTGTGTGTTGGAGACATTGGGTCATAATGTAAAAGGGATTTCACCAACTCACAAGCGATGGCCTTGAAGACGATAGTGAAATCTCAACATGTGGTGGAGTAGACCAAACAAACACACCTTAACAAAAGGAAGAATGTCAAAAACAATTAGAAAATCACATCATTATAATATTACAAAAAATGGGCGCTCATCAACATCAGTGGCCTTTAATAAACAAGACACATCTAGTAGTGATAGTAGCTTTAGCCATGGTTCAAATCCAAATGGGGATGAAAACATCCTTGTTATTAAATAAATAGTTGCATTACAAGTTGCATCTTTAGTTGTGAAGGAATTGAAGAAGCTAGCCAACAAACAAACTGTTACACCCACATGTACACCATAGGTGACTTACTCCCCTACTCACTTGCTTGGTTTTTTTTTGTTCACCGCCACATCTTGTTATTCTTAAGAGTCATAAAATTTAACATTGATAAAAAAAACCATTATTTAAAAAGTGGTTGAAAGGAATTTTTCAAGTTTGTTAAAGGATAATGAGGTTGAAGTTTTATGTAGCTTAGAACACACACATGTACCCACTATTACATGTTCGTAAAACCACGTTAGGGGAAAAAAAAAACTGTAAAAATGGCATAATAGAAGAATCCATGGTTTTCACATGTGGATATTTGTCCTTTGAATCAATTGCAACTACTATGGATTTAACTTCATCTTGCTACATGCTAATAATAGCCCACCAATGTGCTTATAGTGATGAAAAAGGTTTTTTGATTAAATATATTTTGTTTAGGGGTTTATGGTCATGCCCATTTTAGTGCATAGTGGGAACATTATAATGAGCTCCAAGGAACAAAAAACAAGTTGTGCTATGCTATTGTGGTAGGCATTATGGAATGAGTCTTGTATACCATAGCTTATTTCATGAAGTCTACCACAACTTGTTTCATGCAGCATTCCATGGAGTCTTTAAACAAATAAATTGTTGTTACATGATTATGTTGTGATGTTTATAAACAACTTTGTTTGTTTTGGCTCTTGTTATTCTAATGTGCTTATCATGCATGCATTTCATTTGTTGATTGTTGAAGTCCCACATTTGTTTTGTGGATTTACAATTTTGGTGATTGCATTGTAGAATATGTGATTAACTTCACAAACAATATGTAGAAAATATGTCTATAAGGTGTGTTCAAGTCATATATGTACTTGATGGTAAGTGCCCCACATAAGTGGGGTTGCCTTGGGTTGGTTAACATGCTTAGCAAATTTTGTCACACATTTTGGTGTTGCTTGTCAAAGAGCTTCACTTGATAAATTTTCTACCCTTTCACAATCTATGGAGGTAATGTTTATTTAATAGGGGTTTGCTTTTGATTTTTTTGAGCTCCTAGCTTCAACCTTCACAATTGTTCATGTTCTAGTTATATTGGGTTATGGTTGTCAAGTCCAATGATAAGCACTTGCTCCATTCATATGGATCTTATCCATATAAGCTTAGTTACCTCTCATCTATAAGGGAGATGAAGTCTATTGCTTTGGATTTCACTTTAGCAAATGGTGCACACCAAGTATCAATATATGGAAACAAATGTATCAAGTGTAATCTATTGATGCCTAGTACATTTCCTTTTCATATTGGATACGCATGTGAAATGTTTTGGTTTAAATCTTTTTTGTTGCTATGATTTGAAGTAAATTACCCATATGCACAATTTGCTTGATCAAAATCCCCTAATTGTTCAATTGTATGCAACTAGTTCAAATGCAACTTTTACATGATTTTTTATGGACTTGTTGGTTAGGACATTAGTAGTTAAATACAGAACAATATGGTTCATTTGCAAGTAAAAGGGTTATGTCAATGGTTATACCATTGTTTAGTTGACTTTGTGTATGTCAACTATCTTGCTTGTCTAATCAAAGTTGTTATTTGTTATTTGGTTTTGTTAATTTGTATCTTGCCATGGATATCGAAGTAAAGCTTATAAATGCAAGGAAGCTTTGTTGCAATAGATATAGCTTTTTCTACATGGTGTATAGAAGCATAAAAAAAAACCAAAATCAACAAATTATTTATTTTTGTTGCATGTCACTATGTGCCCCCACACCAACCAACATGCATACCATGTTGTCATGTTAGGGGTAGATTGATAACCTTATCTTGATGCATTGGAGGGCCTTTGCTCAAATTGACATTCATTTTGAAATGGGAAGAAATTTTGAATGTTAATGAAGAGATGTGTTGATTATTCCATCATTTTCTTACATCTATGTGCCTACATGTAAAGATTTGAAGAAGATAAATTATTTTGATTGCTTGATAGCTTCCATACATGCATTAGGAGATAATTGTGCATGAAAACTAAATTAATTTGATTGAAATTTCAAGATAAACTAAAAAAGAACCCACATGTTTGGTCCTACATGCTTGGTTTTAATTGAACATCGTATTATTCCCATTAGGTATGCATCTAGACCATTGATATCTAGTTGCAATGTAAGATTTGCTCCCACATTGGTATCTACACATTTATCTTTCTCTTGTAGATATTTGGCATGTTGATTGCATTAAAGAACTCCGTTCCATTTGCACAAGTTTTGTCATGCTCCAAGGTTAATTACAAGGCCTAGCTTTTATGTGTGGGTTGTGTAGGTTCATTTTGTAACAATTTAAATATAGTAGCAATAGATCATGTAAAGAACAAGGATTTTATCTTGGCAATATGCAAACCTCCTTAATTGTACTTGTTGCAAAATTGTGAAAAGGGGGACCTAGGACAACAATAAATCAAATGATGTTGTTATGTGAGAAACATGTACATTTGTTTTATGCATAACTTGCATATACTTTATTTTGCACTTCATAAAGAAAACCTTTGACCTTATGAGAGAGAACTGCTTATAAATTTTATTTATGATGTTAGTGATGAAGAAATCGTCCATTAGTGCTATGAATTTAGGGTTTAGGGTTCTGAAAGTATAGATTAAAGCCATGGCAAGGAAGGAATAATAGTTTATTTGATGAATGGGTTGGATAAAGTGAGATTGACCCGTCTTTTGGTGAATGGTTTCAATCAACACCAATTTTTTTTTAAGAACGGTGGGTTATGGATCTTGGCGGGTTTGTTGAGTCGTTCAACATGGAAAGTTGGGTTTTATTGTTTCCATTAGCACCAACTTTGAGTAAAATTCCAATTTTTTGCATACATCAGGCAAGAAACATTACAACAATTAATGTCTTTGGATTAATGGTTTTGGTCATAACCTTGTTACATTTTTCATGTTGTGCGTATTTTAGTTAATGCCACAAGACCATTGTTAGATCTATGACTTTTGATAATGGGTTTAAGTGTTATATGTGTTGTTTGAGATTAGAATGACACATCAAATAAAGCTCATGTAGCAAGCCCAAGCCAAGGAAGGACAAAGAATGTTGGGGCCAATGTTCAAGGGAACACCATGGCTCCAATACAAAGTGCCCAACATGGTGGCACCTTGGTAGGTTGTGGTGGGAAGACATGCATGCACCACGCTGGAAGGTCTGAATGGAAACAACCATTTGGCCATTGTGGGCACACAACATAATGGGGGCCTTGTAGACAAAGACAAGAATGGCAAAATTGGGGTCTAGGACCAAGCCATGGTACCGAAGGCCTTGCAAATTGCCATGGGCCTTATGGAAGGATTAGCATGAGAATGTGTGAACCATGTTGTGCTTGGGGGGGGTGGGGGGCGGGGTAAGTGTACATGATCAAGTTGTTTCTCAAAGGTGGCATTTGCCATAGTTTGTAGCTAGACAACCAATAGAAGCCCAAGGGTAGCAACCCCCACAAAACCAAATGGGCTTGGACCCTGAGTTGGAAGAGGAGTTGGATTAGGATGTTCCACGGAAGTATCTGGTAGATTGTCAATTTAAACAATGACATTCAAAGAGAACCATAGAAGTTGAAACCATAGAAATAAAGGCTCAAAACTAGGGCTGCCATTTCATAAGGTGTAGGTGACAAAATACGAAAAATTTGATGGTGCATGTGCAAGAAAGGACACATGGGCAATTAAGTCATGTGCATTGCACATTTAGGATATGGTAGTGATTAAGGTGACAGACCAAAAAGTTTTAACATGATTACATTTCGCAAGCAAATGGATGAAAATTTTGAATACTTAGGTCATGAGCTAAGTGACACTAGCTTTAGGGATAGTGTTGGGTGTTACATGAAAGAAGAACGAACTAGGTTGAAGAAACGGTATGAGGAGCGAGGTAATAAAACTTGGCCTATTGGAATTGACCGGAATCAATGGGACAAACTTGTGGCATACTGGCAGGAACATGAAACGCAAAAAAAGTTTGAAAACATGGTTGATTCAAGAGGTGTAGTAAAAAAGGTAAATCACCTTGGTCATGGTGGCAAGGCATTTACAGAGGCGAAACTAATAAATCTATGCTTGTTGAATCTAGGCACATCACTTACTAAGTAATGTTGACATAATAACACATGCATGCCACATATCTTAGGTAATTGCAATTGACATGCAATATGAATTTTGACAAAAATCCAAGCACCATCAAAACCCATCAATATCAGAAGTGGCTGCCATGGCATTGGATTCTACTGGAACACCTAGCTACCCAGTAAGTATACCCATCTACATTACGTATTTACTTGAATTACATAGGGTTTGAGTAAACATCTTGAATTCAGGTGGGAATTTTATGGGAATTTTGTTGGGCAGGCATCAAATTTTCCCGACTTGGCCTCTCGCATTGCTACCATTGGAAACAAAGTTGCCAGTCATGAGTGGCCAAGTATTTCAAGTTCTCGAGGCCTGCAATGTGAATGCTAAGGTCATGGATAAGTAAAATGCAACTGTAAAAATCTTGATGCAGCAAATGTTAGCAGCTCCAGAGGAAGGTATGCCAATTGTACGCAACACTTTGCAAGTGAAACAATACTAAAAGCAGTGGCTTCTAAATCCCCTAAGGACATGGGTACATTCCCATTAGCCAACATGAGGTTATGCATACATGCTTTATAGTCTAGCTGGGTTAAGCATAACAATGGTTAAAAATCACCAGATGGTTGCACCATTTAGCCCCTAAAGCCCCTAATTTTTGTCATGGAAAAAGGGTAGGGCAGCAAGTGGATGATTCTATCCTAAAATATGTCCCCAATTATGTACTAGTAAGAGATGATGTGGGGGCAATGGGGTGACAAGACAAGAACATACCTTCAAGTTGGGGGATTTGGAGAAAGAGGTGGTTGTGCCAATGGGAGCAACCTTAAATACCCCAACTTTAAGGTACAATATGGATGGCAACCCCTAGTATAAATCAAGCTCTAAGGCTAGAGTTCACATTAGTCAATTACAATGATATGTGTGACATTGACATATGTATATGATGCTAACATGTGTGATATGTGTGACATGCTTTAAATAACAATAGTTGCATGGCTTGAACAAGTTTCATTCAGTGGGCAAGGAAATACAATCCTAATACTAGTAGAAGCAATAAATGTTGTTCCAAGGTTTTTTTTCCTACACTAAAAGGAGCCATGGACATGTATTAAAAAGAAGGGGTGTAATCCATGGGGTTGGTGGGTGGTAGAAATTGTAAGAAAAGACAGCAATGTTTGTGCCTCAAGGAGGTGTCAAAACTTGACAACAATCTGTTGTTTCAAAGGTGGTGGATGTAGGAGATGTAAGATGGCAAGAGGTAAATTTATTTCAGTAAGCTATTTCATGGGTCCCATTAGGTCCATGGTAGTTACTATTTTTTTTGTTTTTGAGATGTAGCATGAATGGCAATCATCCCACTAGAGATTTAGTGTGAGTGGCAATGATCCAACAAAAGACTCAGCTTTAATTTCCAAAGGTTTGAGAAAAATGTCAAAACAAGTGAAATCTACTTGAAAAAGTACAATAAATAATATAAATTTGGTGAAACTTGCATTGTAATTGCATGCAATATGACACCCTTTCCTCATGTTAGCATAATTGATGATTTGGAGATGTGGACTCCTCTTATGGCTGTGTTACCCAACAATTGTTAGGTTAGAGATTCTAGTTTGGTTTGCACATGTGATATTTGTAATATTTAAAAGCAATTGAACTAGACTTGAGGGTTTTTTTCTTACCACCAATGTGAACGTTGTATTGTTTTATAATGTTAAAGCATGTGATTAATATGGTTAGATTATTGTGCTTTGGAATCATTATGAAAAAAAGGTGTTTTGCAACTGGTTTTACAATTCAAAAATATAGAGGACATTTGCAATTCGCTATATTTATATGCTATGAGTGCTAATGGACAAGTTGCATGAGTTTTAGAATTGCAACTCACCGTATGTATGGTGCAATTCATTGCAATTCAATTGCAAATCAATCAAAATAACTCATTTTCAACTTATGCAACTCCATTATAATTGCACCCATGATGTCATGTTGACATCATTGATTGTCATTCATTTATTAAAATTTGACATGTGGCACTATGAAATTTTTTTAACATAAAAATGATTTTCTTTTCAAAATATTGATCTCCATTGTTCATTATGATTGTTAACGATGGTTTGAAATTGTGACATGTGGCACAATAAAAAATTGCCACATATCATATTTATTATATTTTGGAATAAATTAAAAAAATCTATTTTAGTAATTAAATAAGTTGTACATAACCATAGGTTGGTAGGTCTTAAGACCTACATACCTATGTATTTACCTAAGATCTACCTACCTCGGTAGGTAAAAAATTAGAAGAATAACCATGAATTTTTTTTTAAAATTATGTTTTTCATTTAGGTTAAACTTTTTTGAGTTCATCCCAAAATGACATTTTTATTTTAAAGTGAAAATATGAAAGAACAAGCCTTTTTAATATAGTTTATAACATGGGATTCAAAGACAAAACATATAAGTTAAATTTTTTAATTGTTCTTTAGTTGCAAATTGAGTTGTAATTGAATTGCAACTATAACACTTAAGTGCTTAGGGTAGGCCAGATCCAAGGGGAGCGTTCCATTGTTTCTTGTGTTCAAACAAAACTTGAACCCTTCCTATTGACTCCTTTAGAACATTAAAAATTGTAAAAAAAGAATAGAATTGAAAAAGTTATGGCCCCCAAAATTATAGGGGGTCAAAAACTCAAAAAAAAAAACCACCAAATGTTACAAAGACCAATTCCCAAACACCTAAGAAAATCCTTGTATATTGCCCTATTACTATTAGAGTTCAAAAATGATTTGTAAAATTTCAAGTGGCATTCCTATAGCACTTTAAATTGTTTAAAATGAATAAGAAATAAATAAATTATGAAGTTTGAAAATACAAGGGGTCCAAGGAAAAAAAAAGAAAAAAATGTGTTTTATAAGTTGGAAAGTTTATTTCTTTTCTTCTTATTTTTTCATAACTCCTTTTCATAAATGCATTTCAAAGATGATTTCTAAAGCTTGAAGTAACGTTCCCATAACATTTTAAATCACTCAAAATCAAACACATCTAATGAAGATATAAATAATTGATGAATATGTATTTTATTAAGTTATAAGTAGTTGTATTATAGTCATAACATAGTTAAATAATAGTACTTTAGTAATGGCGCATTAATGGTTGGGCTAATTGTATTAATGGAATCATAATTGAAAACTAGTTGCAAATGTATTCCATAATGGGTGATGGAAATGTGAACACGTGGCATGATCAGATGTATGTACATTGTACCTAGTTACAATATTTGTTGCTTTAGTGGCACATTTATAAGAGTTTTAAAGTAGTTGTCACATGCAATTTCAATGCAACTTTTGAAAAAATCAAACATGGTTGATTACATATGTATGTATGATGTGTATAAATTACCATGTAAAAGACCCATTTTCAATTCACTTGCAACTATAATACAACTAATTATTTTTTAATGTGACAATTTATTTTTTAGTACATTGTATTTTTCAAAGATAGTTGCACAATAGTTGTATGAGTTGTTTTTTGAGTTTTAGTTGTAGGGGAGTGTGGTTTCAACAGACGTGAATTTTCATAATGAATCTTCTATTGTGTTTTTTGTCTTACTAACAAGGTTTATATGAAGGTTTTTGCATATATGGTTTAACTATCAAGCAAACATTTTTTTTAAACTTTAAACTTGAAACGTATATCAAGGCAATCAATGTTCTAGCCTTTTTTGGATCCAATGTTGTAGCAGTACATGACTTTATAAATTTGTGGACTTGTAGGATGTGTCCATAGGATTATTGTAATGAATTTGGAGTCCATGGTATGTTGGTAGGTGGTTGACATTGCAATAGGACCTATCCATGTGAGTGTAGACAATTGACATTATAATTCTAAATTTGTTGTGTGTGGATATATGTTTTGCATATTGTCTAGTTTACAAACTCCATTGACCCAAATATAAATGTGTTGTTTTAGACCAGTTATGTTTACTTAGCCATAGAAATGCTTCTTGCCAATGAACCCCATGTGTCGGCATCTTGTTGGCCATAAATCAGACGATTGAAATTAATAAATTTATTCAACGATATTGAATATCAATTTATTCATAATTTGTCATGTGTTGGAATCATGTTCTTCAAAATTCAAATGATCCAAATTAATTAGATTAGTAAATATTAGAAAATATGAAATTCCAATGGAAAGTTCCACATGTCAATTAATGAAAGGTTAAAATAACCCCCATGTGTTGAAAATTAGATGGTTCATTGTAGTTGTACCATAGTTACATATACAACCCCCTAAAATAATACATATGAAATACGAATCTAATCGTATATATATATATATATATATATATATTTCACATATGTTTTGTTGTATGCAACTATTGGTCACATGCAACTTATTTTATATGGGGCATAGTAGTCACATATGTCACATGCAACTGAAAATCAGTTGCATATGACAATTGCAAACGACATAAGTTTTATTAGTGACCAGCACTCCCAAATGTTTAAAACCTTTTGCATTCTTCAAATTTTTTAAAATGTTGCAAGAAGGCACCTTGTACCCATGAATAGTGTCTTCACTAGGTGTGAAGGCACCTTATGCAAATTAATAAGCACAAGGCACTTCTGCATAGAAATGGATGGTCACTTCAAAAATTGGGATCCATACATCCATCATCACCTTCTGATCTACAAATATTTCAATTCATGACCCATACTTTACACTAGGTTATAGGGGCATTCCTTAAACACATGCCTAGCTTGGCTACACTTTGTTTCGCCCCTCAATTTCAAAGTGTCTCAAGCCTAGGTTGTTTGTTATCCTACACATTAATCTACACATAGAAAATCGCTATTCATGTAAAATGTAGGGCAATGCTCAACGGTTGGGGCATTTTCAAACTAATAGGCCTTCTCAAAATAATGAACCCTTGAGAGGCCAAAAGCTCATTGTTTTGAGGATGCTTCGGCTCAAGGTTGTCTCATAGTGTAAAATATGATGCATTTTTAACCTTTTTAAAAATCTTGATACCTGACATATACCCATTTAGTATCCACCAAGTATCATGATTAAAAAAAAACGTGAGAATTTTAGAAAAAAAAATGTTTGTGTTTGTGAGCATTTCACTTTTTGAAACGCATGCTTGTCCTATTGAAACACTTTTGCAAATAAAGCACCCTCCATTTGCACTGCCACAAAGTGTGAAGTGTAAAAACATGTTAAGCCCAATTTCAAACTTCACTATTGCTAACTATTAACTTATTGGTCAATTGTGTGTACAACTAGGAGGATGGCTTCTTTGGGAGCTTATGGTGTTATGGGTATATAATTCACCTACATGAATAAACATGCTCATGGATGAATGTCATTTAATAATTTGGATAAAATAAATGAATGTTTAAAAAATTAAGGAAAATATCCATTCACACTTGTTAAATGTGATGAAAAAATTGTATTAAAAAATTTACATCCACCTCCATACAATAGTGTAAATTGTCAACAAGAGTTCATTTAAAATTATGATCATGGTGGATTTTGAGGCAAAGTGTCACATTTGTTCATTTTTCCCATATTCAAAATGATCAAAAAAATTGTTTTATGAAATGATGTCAATCCATTATTATGCACAAATAATATATAAGATACCACAAACCAGCCTATAATTGTGACGAAAAAATCTGATTATACTTTATCTATTCTAGGATAGGTATTGAAAATTGAAAATTAATTGTTATAGTTGCGCAAATAAAACACATGGTAGCTTATTAAGTTCACAAATACAATTCTAGCGAGGACAATTTTAGATTACAGGTGTCTACTTAGCTACTCACTAAATTTGATTTTGAATGTTCAATTCTTGATGTTTCTTTAATGAACTTTAGAAATTTTTCCTATATGGACTGGTATCAAGATATGAGTGGATTGGAATGACATTTGCAAGAACATATCAACTATGACACATCCAAGGATATCAATGAAGTATAATACAAATGACAATATTAAATTTACAAATCAAAATGCCATTTATTAAAAAAAACTCAAGTTCCCAAATTTTAACTAAAGAAAACATTGCCCACCAATGTCCACAAGTGTGCTACACACTTAGTGAGAGATTTGGACAAGATTTGAAAAAACAAATCTTGGAAGATTTATGTCGTGTTAGAAAACTCTTGGAAAGGAATATAAAAAAGTGATATCCTATGCTCAATTTAATTGAGTTCCTTTGGAGTTATAGCCATCTAAAATTTTAGGATACATATTTTTAGAAATAAAAAATGTTTGATTACAAATTGCACTATTACAAAAGCGGGGTTTAGTTTGGCCACCCAATTCCCTAGGGTAAGAAATTCAATTCAGAAGGGTAATTCTCTAAGGTCAAATTTTTATTAATTTTTTAAAAATTTAAAATAAATTTTTATTATTACATCATGATTATGTATAAAATTATTGTACAATGTGGAATGTTATATATGTAAACTAATATAATAACACATATATAAACTATAAATTTTAGTGTATTATATAAAGTGTTACAACTTGTCAAATCATATTTTCTCATGAAGAAATATTTTATGAGTTATTATTAAACAACGTAAGGCAAATGTGTTTTTTCTTTAATGCTTTGGAATTTTTGCATTATTATTATTATATATGTGTAAACCTTTGAAAAAAATTCAAGAGTGAATTTTCATTTGTTTCATTTGAATAAAATATGAGAAACAAAATGTTAAAGTTTGATTTATAATACAATCTTGTGTAATTATGATATATCCAAATTTTTACGCCTTTTATCACAAAGCAAAGTGGTGGTTGGATGGCAAAGACAATGCAAATGTATATTTAGACTATATATGAATTGTATGTTATAAAACAAATGTCAAGGATGCTTATATTTTGTCAGAAAATAATAAGGATATGAAAATAAAAAATTATCCTTCTGAAATGGGTATATGGATTGTATGTTGAATATATATAAATCAAATTTTGATTAAAAATATATATTAAAAATATTACATTAATTTTAAAATATTGTAAAAAATGATGAATTCTCTATCTTTGTAGCAACCAATTCCAAGGAACATAGTGAAATTTCTTGTGTAATGAAATTGAGACAATTTCATTGAAAGCCTAATGAAATTCTTAATGAACTTGGTCACACCCTCTCTACTAGTGTTCATGGCGATTTGTTGTTTCAATGTAAGCTCCATGGGAACTATTGAACATAATACCATACTATAGGGAAGCTAGTTTCCATAAGTGGTCCAAGTTATGATGAAATCTGTTGATCTGGATCATGTCTCAAGAGTTGAAAGAATAAATAAAAATAACACTAAAAATGAAAATTATAGTCAGTGTTTTTTTTATAAATGCAAAATTTTCTATATAATAATATAAATTATTAGTGTGAAAGTGGCCAAGGTAACCAACTACTTAAGTTCTGGTAGAGAAATAAAAAATTTCCTTCACAAAATTTGATTCTTTGGAAAAAGTGTTTTTATTGGAATATTTTTTTAAAAAATCTACAAATAATATGATTATTAGAAGCAGGAACAAACCCCCGGCAGTTATCAGGGTGGTTCTAAGAATTCATAACCGTGGTTCTCAGAAAACTAAAGACCTGGTTTTGATATACAACATACAACCACCGTTCTAAAGAATCAGAACAATTAATTCTCTGATTAAAAAATAATTTAAAAACCAGAACCAATGGAAAAATTTCTCTTTTTTTTTCCAATTTTTAAAAATAGGTGTGGGCAGCAAGCATCCCAAGGTATATTATATATATATATATATTGGTAAATGCTTTAAGAAAAATATCCAAAGTTTGCTCCAAAAGTTCAATAAAGTGATGACATTTTTTCAAAAATCAAAATTTCTTTAACTAAAAATAAAATACTAGGCATCTGCAACAAAATATTCCAATTTTTAAAATTGTTGTTGCAATGCCAAAATTTTCCCCAAAACAAAAAGACTGGCGACAGGTCTTTATAAATTTAAATAATCACACAATACCAATGATTCTTTCTGACTAATTTTGTTGCTTTTTTGAAAAACATAATAGGGATTTAAAAAAAAAAAATCTAGTGTAAATTGGATTAATTTTGCCACTTTTTTTGGGAAAATTTCACAAAATTATATATATATATATATATATAATTTGAAAAAACTTGAACAAAGGCAATTTTTTTTCCCTTCAATTTTGTAATGTCGCTCAAGTGGTGAAAGTCCATAAGTATATTTAGCCATATCTAGAAATATTTAAAATATAAAAGTAGAAAATTTCAGGTAACGCTTTCATTTTGTAGGCAATTTTGGCGATTTAAAATATTTTTAAAGCATTTTTTTCGATTTTGGCGTTTGATTCTTTTTTCAAAAATAATACTCGCCACAAAAAAATAATCACTGGCATTTAGAAGCTGCAAACATGGCCAGAGTGAACCAGGACTCACCAGTGCACCATCCACTGGATGCCCAAAAATGACTCAGCTGTGGATGAATCTCAACACTGAGTTAAGATCTGATTCCACCTTGGTAACCCATTGTGTAAGAACTAAGTCATGACTAGGTAAGTAGATAGTTTATGCATAGGTAAGTGCTACCTTTACTATCTAAGAACTAGGTAACCCTAGTTAGTTAGGGACCAGGAACCCAACAGAAAACTGTTTGCTGACTACTTGCCATCCATCTTTCATGAGTGCACTGGTGGGTGCTGCTGGTACAGTCTGGCCCACAAGCACACACTACTATTCATGGATGAATAAATGGATGTTCCATTCTCGCGGATGTTTGACTTTCATCCTTTTCACCCACCCACACGAGCGCCAACAGCTACATAGTTCAAACACGGCAACTGCTGTTCTCTCGAAGTTCGAGGAACACAGAGAGAGAGAGAGAGAGAGAGAGAGAGAGAGAGAGAGATGTCAGTCAAACTGAACTCCATACTTGACAAACTGGAAGTGCAGAAATTCAAAACACATGCGAGGTACTTATCTAGAGAATCAGAAACCAGCTGGAGCACAAGGCGACCAGAAGAAACGACCACTTTTTTTCTTTTTTAAAAATTCTCCTTTGTTTTTTCCCAAATGAAATTCTTTCTTAGTGGTATCACATGATGCTGCACCACCACCACCATCACCACCCATATTCTTCTTCTTCTCCAGAATTTGTAATGCAGCAGCTCTGGAGGTTTTGATTTGTTGTTGTTGTTGTTGGTTGTTGTGCTTGTAGTGGCCCTTTTTTTCAGGTTTTGGGGGGGGGAGTTGGCACATCTAAAAGGCCATGGAAGAGATTGAGTTGCATTAGTGTTGGGTCTTCTTCTTCTTCTTTGTGGTAGTTGGGAGATCCGAGTTTGTTTTGAGGGAATGCATGTAGTAGTTATGGTGATCGATCCATAGATCTTGAGATTTTGGAAATACTGGAGAGACTGCTCTTGTAAATGGTTTAGAGTGGCTTTTTTTGTGAGAAAAGAGGTGGAAGAGTCTCGGGTGGTGGTGGATGATTTCCAAAGAAGTTCAGTTGTGGAGCTGCTGTTGCCGAGAAGTGAAGGTAGTTTTTCGTTTCGAAGCATTATGGGTTTTGTTGGGTGGGTCCTGGTGGTGTTCGGTTGCATTTTCTGAGTGACGAAGAGCTTGGGATGTTTGAAGCTCTCTCTGTCTCTGTTCTTCTTCTTCTTCTGCTGCTGCATTGTTCTTCTGGGTTTTGATTTTTCTCAATGCAATTGCATCGTTTTTATTTTCAGTCTTTCTCCTTGGTTTGTGAATCTTGTAGGATTGAGAGCTCGGAAAGAAGAGAGAGCGGGCCGAACTCGGGGAATTGTGCGGGATGGGGTGTTCGGCATCCAAAAGTGTAGAGACGACCAAGGCGGCTTCAAGTAAGGACGAGGAGGATGGGTATGCGCAATTGGGTCGTAGCATGTCCATGCCAGTGAGGGGTCGCGATAGCAGCAGCAAGAGAGACAGCCATCATGTGGTGGCTCTCACGTCAAGCACATACGGAATCCTCAAAGTGGATCCTCCACCCCACAAACAAATGAAGAAGGGGCAGCAGCAGCAGCAAATTCCCACATCTAAATCAAGTACTGCTGCCGAGGAAATCTATGAGAAGCTGAAGAATTTTGATGTGCCAGCAGAAATGGTGGCTAAGCCTTGGTCAGAGGTGAGTCTAAGCCTTCCCAAGCTGCCACCAGTTGTTGCTGCAGCAATAAACCCTAAATATAGAACGTCAGCTAAAGGAGGGGAGCCTGAAACTATCAACATGTGGGAGCTCATGGATGGGCTTGAAGATGATTTGGAAGGCTCTGTTGCTTTTGAGAAGCTTAAAATCTCAGACAATAAGACAGGATATCCATCAACAGTGTCAAAACCCTTTGAGAAGTCTCCGACTTTCCATACCATTCGCACTGTGGAGGACTTGGATTCTGCACAAGCTGCAAAACTTACTACTCCTCCTCCATCTCTTTTGCATGATGAATCTTCTTCCACTATTCTGCAAATGAAAATGGCCTTAAAACCTCCTGCAGTGGCAACAAAACAACTTCCTTCCTCAAGTGTAGAGAACTGCAAATCTCTCACAACACAACAAGAAGAGAGGCAAGAGAATGCTGCATCCCAGTTTTTGTCATCTGCAGCAAGGGGAATCTTGTCAGAAGCAGCTGCTGCATTAAATCAGGAAAGAGGCAAGGTCTTTCCATACCCACCCCCCCCAAATGCTGTGCTGGAAAAAAGTCCAAGTACACAGTGTGGCCCTGGCAGCAGCATGCCTTTCATGGCTCAAGCATCCTCTGCTTTGAAATCATCTGCTATGAAACTGGAGAATGCTCCAATGATCCCCAAGTCCCTGTCAGTAAGACCTGGATTGACTGGTCAGGATGGCAGTTCTGGAAGGCCCTCAATAGTGCACCAAACTTCTTCCTCAAAGGTCGAGAATTCTAAAGCTCCTGTGATGCAGCAGGAGAGCAGCAGAGTGGTAGTCTCGTATTCTCCAGGGCAGGCAATGTCTGAAGCTTCCACTGTGAGCAGTAATGTTTCTCCAGTTCCTTCATCAATGCATGTGCTGACCATGGCTGCAGCATTTGAAGAAGAAGCAAAGAAACTCTCTCCTTCACAACACCTCAAGGCATCATCACCTGTTTTACCAAGGCTTCAGCCAGCATCCAACACAACTGTGATCATGAAGGGTGGAAACAAACCCTCTCAATGTTTCTCACCAAATGTTGCAGTATCCAATAATGTTGTGAATGATTCTGAGAGTGGTGTTTCTGAGATAGGTTTGAACTTGGAGTCTGGCTATGTGCATGTGTCTGAAGGGAAATCTCTATCTGAAGAGAGGAAGGCTCCGTTGAAAGTTTCCAGTGTTGGGTCAAAGCAGAATTCCACTACAGATGAGCTAGAATCAACAATTGATCCTGATCTCTTCGCATCTTTTGAACGAGAACTGGAATTGTTCTCAAATGAGGAGTGGTACAATGTCGGAAGGTGCGATGGGGCAACACTGTCAATAATTCCAGGGAGTCAAGATGAGGAAAGCTCCAGTAAAGACCATTCATTTGCCCAGCCTGCTGGGGCAGATACTAATGGGAAAGGGAACAAGATCATGGAAGTGGGTATGGATGGAGGGCCTAAAGCAATCACACTCAAGACATCCAAATGCTCAACAACCCCAGTTGTGGAAGTGAAGAGATTGAACCCAGGCCCATTGGAGTGCTTTGAGGTGAAATGCCCACCAGCAGGTGAACAAAGAGTGGTTCTGTACACAACCAGTTTACGGGGAATTAGGAAGACATTTGAAGACTGCAACCATGTGAGATTCATTTTACGGAGCTTAGGCTTGTCACTTGATGAGCGGGATGTGTCAATGCATGCTGAATTCCGACAAGAGCTTAAGGACCTTGTCGATACACCAGTCCAAGTTCCAAGGGTGTTTGTAAAGGGCAGGTATATTGGAGGAGCAGATGAAGTTTCCAAGTTACATGAAGATGGAACACTTGCAGTTTTAGTGGAGGGTCTACCATCCCAGATTTCAAGAGAAGGCTGTGATGGGTGTGGCGGAGTTAGGTTTGTGCCATGCTTGGACTGCAGTGGGAGCTGCAAGGTGATCACAGATACTAATGAGGTGGTCCGCTGCACTGAGTGCAATGAGAACGGTTTGATGAGATGTCCTATCTGTGATTGAGCATTGAATCCTAAAGATCCTTCTTTACAGTTTGTACAGACTGATGTGTTTGGAAGGTCAATTTTGTTTTTGTCAGTTTTGCACTGAGTCTTTGAGCAAAATTATTTGTACAGAAAGTTATGGTAACAGTGATAAATGCAAAACATACAGAGTTTTTGAGGTTTGTAGCCTGTGTAGAAATTTTTTAAGAGTCTAATTAGTGTGGCCCAAAGGCCACACACAGACATGAATTGTGTGAAGGTGGCTGAAATGGCACACACAACAATAGTCTATTTGTTAGTTGGTTTTTCTCTCTCATTCTGTTTGAGCTTCACCCATTCTCAGTTTTGGTCTTTCTCTATGCACTAGAACATAGTGAGTTGAGTTATTTGGGTGAAGGGCTTGACTTGTTATTAGGGCTGCCAAGGAACAATACTATGGACTTAAATGGTTGTACAGGCTGGCTGGACAACTAACCTTCCAGGAGTTGAAGTTGTGGAGTTCATAAATGCTGCAAATGAGTGGTTGTACGGGCTGGAAAGAGGTTGCAATTGCACAATTGTAAACAACTTGGGTTTTTAGGAGGATTAATGGTCACAGAGCGTTTAATCTGACATTCATCTTTGACCAACTGTCCAGAAAGATCATATGATTATGTGATGCATGTGCAACATCAAAAAACCAAGTTTCCACTGACCTATTATTGATCATTTAGTGTGAAATGTAGCAAGACTCAAAACTGCTTTCCATGGGAAAGATGGAAGATATGGCAGGCAGATCACTGGATGCCAGGTTTTTTTCTATGAAGTACCTTAACTTTTGGACCTCTCCTGTGCCTGCTGAAGCAAATCACTTGCTTTCAACTGTGCCTCTCTTAGCAAAGGCTTTGAAGCCTCCACTGCTTTGGCAGCCAATGGCTTGGCACCCTGCCACAACTGTACCACATAAGGCTTTGCTTGCTCTCCCAACACCTGTGCTTTCTTCCAAGCCTGCACATTGTGGGTTTGAAGACTTGTCAGAAAACCAAGAGCTTGTTCTTGAAACCCAAACTTCTGGTTTTTCACACTTAGCAGTGTTATATATGAAAGGTGACGCACCTCTGTGGCCACTGGCTCAGCCTTGGCATAGGCATCTTCTGCTACTGGTGTTGATTTTTCCACAAGTTCATCAAATTTCTACAATCCCACCAACCCTCCAGCCAAAAACAAAATAAGTAATTGATAGTAAGAGACCATATGGTTTCAGAATACCTGTAAGATATGCAATTGAAATGAAACTATGAACAACATCAACAAAGGAAGACTGCAGAAAGGTGAGAATTACCTCTTGCGCCTCTTTCCATTTGCTTTCAGGTAGAACAAAAAGTGCAGCACCCACACCAACTGTTGCCAAGAGCAGGAGGAATTGTGACAGAAAGAGAGGTAGGAAGCCATGGGTCTTCTGTTTCTTAGTTATAGTTGGCACTCCAACTTGTGCTACTTGTGGTGTAACCTGCACCAAGAACAGGAGAAAAAGCTGTTACGATAACAAAATACAAGGGTTTCAGTGGATTGAATTACCATTTCATTGAGACCATAAAACTAACTTCCTTACTGGTGCCATGGATTTTCATATTACAGTTATCAAGCGCACAGCCCAAATTGTGGTCAATGTACCAACCTATCATGGCTATTATGATTAATGATGTTATCATGTGCATGTAAAATTTGTATACCTCAATTAGCCAACTAGTCATAAAAACTAGGAAACAGGAAAGCACTCCTACATATGGGCAAGATATATTTCAAATTGCTTAGCCATGCCCTTGTTGGCTGGCTTTTAGTGAGCTCCGAATTACACATCTTTTCAAGTACTTAGAACTTCTCCATCTGACACTTGAAGCCAAGCTGAAAAGAATTGAGAGACAACCCGGTACTTGAATGATTATTTGAGTGATTATACAGCTAGATCTCAAACCTTTTGTTCCACAGACTTCTCCTTTGCTATGGGCGGAGCAGGAACTATGGGTGGAGCAGCAACTATGGGTGGAGCAGGCACTATGGATCGAGGTGTCCCAGCTTCTCTTGTCTGACGAGACTTTTCTTGCTCAATACGAGTTTCAACCACCTTCATTCGATCCGCCTCCCTCTCTGCACGTGCTTTCTCTGCTGCTTCTCTCAGCCGCTGGCATCCAGAACTCCCCAGTTTTACCAATTAATAATGGCCTCTCAGCTCTTGATCTTCTCATTTTGTCATCTACAGCTTGGATCATTATCACTCAAGAAGGTCTATGAAGGATTCAAAGCTATATTTTTTCACTGCCATGAATTTTATGACTTTCTGCTACAGTCCTGCAAGACTTGATTCTTAGAAAGTTGAGAAAAAGACTTCAAGCCAGACAGATTCACAACAAATGAGAGTTTGCAGCTTCAGCCACTTGCCTCTCAATCTAGTTTCCCAAGTATATGAAACAATTCCTAAACCTTCATTAGAGGTTAGCATCCCAAGATCTACTGTTTCCCAGAAACCAAACTGGGGATCCAAGGATGAAAGTCATGTCATTTTCTCTTTACCTTACAAGGACAGACAAATGGCTGGACCGAGGACTTCAATTTGATGAGATATGGAAGTTGAGGAGATTCTGAAAATCTTGCTTTCATTTTCATGTTAGTGTGAGATTGAAACAACAACGATTGGGTTGAGGAATCAAGTCAAAGTTTGGATTTAGGGCTTAGGATTTGTGAGCAAGGAAAAGTGGAGAGAGGGACTGAAAACTTACAGCCACTGCAGAACGGGGGTTTCCTTGGTCTAGTTCTGGAGCTGAAGTTGTAGGTGCCACCACTGTCTCTTGTCCCTGTCTCTCCTATATCAGTCCCACATCTCCTTATCTCACAAAATATCAACATGACTTGCTCATGGAAGACAATCAAAATACCAGATAAAATTTTTCAGGCAACAGCAAGCAACATCTCCCGTTCCTTATGATTTGCAAACAACAAGATACCATCAAATGAGAGTTTCATGCTCAAAAAATGGCTCAGCACAGGAATGTCAAAGTATGCTTCAGGTCAAGTTATATTGCAAAGAAGTTGAAAGATCTAACAAAAAATCCATACCCTGAATTTTTGGAGAAGGTCTTTGTACGCATCCTGACCTGATGATGCATTGTCAACATAATCCAGTGCCACAGCTGTGCTTGGTGTCACCATAGAATCCATTATTTGGCCACTGCCTGCTTCAATTCCAAACCAACCTTGATAAGAACTTTGCAATCTCAGCTTCTATACTACAATGATGCTTGTTGAAACTTCCATGTGTGTTGATCATGTTTGAGTTTGATAAACAGGTAAACATCCAAGGTAATCTTCATTGTCATCAAAGTGTCTCATCAAACACATTGTTGAATAAATAACAAAGTTGCCAATTCATAAATCTCTTGCTTCTCCACCTTGAAAGCACACTCTCTGAGGAGTCAAATGGCTGGTCTACAAACAAAATCATTCTACAAAGGTGTAACAAGAATCTAAGTGCGAGTCCGAGAATCACTCCAAGCAGATAATCCGAAGAAAACAGAAAGACGGCGACAGAGACAGAGAGAAAGCTTTTGAGGAAGAGAAAGGGGCGGCCGGGAGGAGGGGGGGAAGGCCAATACTAACCTACCAAAGCAGCTGCGAAAAGAGGTAAAATCACACTCCTTACTGTCCTTCCAGCTCCGAACGATGCTTCTGGTTCGAGTTTCTTTTGCTGCTGTTGTTGCTGATGCGCTCTGCAGAGAGGAAGAGACGAAACTCCGGGGACTTGCCCCCCTCGCATCCTCTGCGGCAGCTGCTGCTGCTGTTGTTGCCATGCTTGCCTGAAATATCCATTCGATGACCGCAATCCTAACTCTTTTGCGCTCTTCTCGGCTGCTGCTGCTACTACTGTCGGTAATCCTAATGCCAAGCTTGCCATCTCTTGACGACAATCTCTTCTCTCTCTGTGTCTCTTCTCTGTGTCTCTCTATATCTGTTTCTCTTCTTCGTGTTTCCTGCGCTCTTCTGCTCGCGGTCGTTCTTCTTCGTCATCCCGGGTGCACGCACGGTCGAGACTCGAGACCCCGGACGTGGATGAACTTTTTTGGTCCACGAAAAGAGGTAACGAACCTGTGCCATTTGTCATCTATCAACCGGGAAGTTACCTACGTAGGTTTTTTTCATCCTCTAAGAAGGAATGTAACAGGTTGTCAAAACCAAGGCATCTCCAGCGGTGACGGAATGCGACGTTGCAAAAGTATTTCTCACGTCCAAGTTTAGTTATTTAATTTTTTCCAACCCTACCCATAAAACTAAAACTGAGACTGCAATTGCAAATAGGGCGGAGACTACCGTAGTCTAGGGTCAGTTTCCACATTGACAAAACAAATAATTATTTATTTCAAAAAATGAATTCGTTTTTAAAATTTGGAATTATATATTTTTCCATCATCTACTATAATATTGTAATATGAGTAGCGAAATTATTTAGAATGTAGCCTATGATAATTATGATGATTTTCAACGTGTCAACTTCATATTTTCACAAAATTTCATTTCACTATTTTGAGGATTATTAAATGATGAAACTGACCTTAGGGTAAGGTACTAATAGCAACTCACCTGGACCAATTAAACTATCTAGGTAGTCAATCAACTGCGGGTGTTAGGCTTAGCAAACTGTGCAAAACTGCTGGGCCAAAACCACGTTCCTTAGCCAAACCGGCATGTTTTCAGTTTTCTTCATCCAATTTCAACTTGCAGGGTCACAAATAAAATTGAATGAAGAAAAGTGAAACCATGCTAGTTTGGCTCAGGAAAATGGTTTTGGCCGTGCACATTTGCACACTCTTGCTAAGGCCGGTAACAGCCTTTTTTTTTATTGGCGAAATATCGACTATATTTACGTTTTATCAGGTTTTTTCCCTTTCTTGGATTGGAAATGGCCATGGTTTCACAACAATTGCAAGCTTCATCTGCATCGTAGAGCTGTATATCACAAGCGACTATTGAGTCTCAGAGTCCTGAGCATTGTCGATCTTTCGTACATACTTCCTACCTTTTGCATCGGATTGAACAACTTCATGCGCGATATTTTGCATTGTTCAGGTCTGAAGGTTTACGAAAGAGCCGCAATAGAACAATCTGCTACAACATCTTTCTTTCATTTTTCTGGGTTTTAGGCGGCTTCCTGAACTATCTTTCAACTCATTCAGGTTGTTGTCAAACATATCGACTATGGATCTCATTTTCTCTGCTGTACCCTGCACATAGCTTACAGAGCTGCAACACAGATTAGTCTGCTCAAGGCTCCTGCATTAGAACAGGTATTCTGAGCCCTGGATGATGTCTTGTAGGTTCTCAAAGTTTTCAAGAAACAAAATTTCTAGTCTAGAGTGCTTCCGGGTTCCTAACATTCAACCGCAAACTCATTGCAGGAGTCATCTATCTTTCTTGCAAATCAACTGGCTTGCAACATACCGATCTACAAAGCGACGGTCACCGCAGGCCCCGAAAGTAGCGACATATGCACAAGCCAGTCATCGACACGGATACGACCCTAACAGTCCTCAACGTAAGTTAATGTGATTGGCGAGTCTCTGTTAAGGTCCATGTCTTTCTCTACCCTTCTTTCTACAATCACGATTCACAATTATGTGCACTCAGTACTGTTCCCGTTCCCTAATTACCGGAGATGAGATAATCTAGATGATCATGTGTTGCTCATTGTAGACGATGAAAACACAAACAATTGGGAAACTATGCATTGGACCTGTGATGCGTTCCACACCGAGTATTCCCACTGCATCATCTTGTAGGGATCAGAGAGGACAAGCATAAGAAGTTTCAGTAATTTCGAAAAGAACAAATCTGAGTGAACAATAAATGAACCATTGTTCTTTGGCTTCATGTAGCTTGTAGTAGATTTGGGTTTCAATACTAAAGTCGATCTGAGGGCACTTCTAAGCAGTCGCAGATAGTGATAAGTTGGACGACCTACAACAGGGTTTGGACTACAACAGTTTGGAAACAATGTAGCGAGCAGCAGTAAAACATCAATTGCACATCAATTGTTCACTGGTGCTTGTTAAAATATTGCAAAGATTTTGAGTTTGTTCCCCTGCCAAGGAACCATAATAGATGCATTATGTGTAACAAACTTCAGGGTGCAGTGTCTCCAACCACTACCCTTTATGTAGGCCTCTCAATGCCTTCAATTTAGATGCTTGCTTGTATAGGAGCAAGCTTAGATGAAATAAAAAATATTTTCACAATCTTTTTGTAGCTTACATGAGAATATTATTGATGTTTTGAGTGTTTGCAAAGACCATGATTGAGTCTTTCAATTGCTACCGGAAATGTGATAGAAACTTAGAATGTAGATTTTTGCATAGTTGTTTGCCCATTTTGTGTCCATTTGTTATATTGACCGTCTTAGGAAGTGGTGTAGGTACTAGGACCCTTACTTCTATCGTCGGTCCAAAAGTGCAAAACGGAGTGGCGGGATGAATTTCTTTGAGTCTATTGGTGGGTGGTGCCTAAAAATATGTTTCGTGAATTTTTTTTTGAAGTTTTGGGGGAAAATGTGTGCTACTACTGTTGCCACTTGTTTTCTAGCAAGACTGCTAGTGTGTGAGCATGTTCTTTTTTTTTCTTTTTTTTTAAATTTAATAAATTTTTTAGGCACACAACAATAGACTTAACCAACATGTAATATTTTATTCTCATGTTAATGAGAAGGTGATATGGGATTTTGTTGTCATTTGTACCTCCCCACTGTACAGGTTTTCTCCTTTGTCTTTGGTGATGGTGATCCAAACAGGGTTGGAGGATCTTTGATGGAAATCTGTGAGACTGCTTACGTTTCTTCTAAAAATTAAGTGATAGAGAAAATTAAATTGCAATGGATCCATAAGGACTCTTTAATACACACGAGGACTGGTGTGTTTGGAGACTGGACAGTAAAGAAACTGAGCTTGGTATCTGATTGGTTATGAATCTGTTCTTAGAAAGAGGGCCAAGTGTTTTTGGGTAGGTGAATAGACGTTATTTTTACTGAATTCTAAACCTTTCATGAAATGCATGAAATGTGTAAAATTTGAGTGTAGATTGTTTTGAAAATGTACAATGAATGGTGCATGCATGTAAGTGCCCTAATGAAGTTGGGTCTGCCTCTACTGAGTTTGCAGGGATATGTGGACAAATAAGTGAAGATTTGAAGGTTCTGAGGATACACTTCTCCCCAACCCCTACAGTTTCTTGTTATATTCTAGAGTGGAAGGTTGGCGGCAGATTTCACAAGACGTTACACTATTTCCCTTGAAGTCAGATGCAGCTTATTATATTGTTAGGTGATGTGTACTACTTAGTTTTTTGCAAAGCAAGATTATACAACTCTCTCTTGTGGATTAAATAGAGTCTATACAAAGGATCTTGCATAGTCCAAATCCAAGTTCTCTTCTTCATTTGAACTCTATTCACGCTCTGTTTTTGGTCAGGACCCAGTGCACATTGCATCACATGCTTGCTTTAGAGTTTTGGTAAATTTTTGGTTTAGGGTTTAGACAATTTAAGAATCAAAATTGTGCACAATCCATATCCAAGCTAGACTTGCATATTTGCCATGTTGCTTCCAATACTTATGCATTGTCCATTTTACACAGCATGTAAGAAGGCAACTAACTAGGAGGTGTGAGAATAAGGGATATCTTGTAGTTCGGCAACATGCTCTACTTTTGGCAGAAATTTGGAGCTTGGAGTTTCATAGTTCACATGGATTAACAGTTGTCGATGTTGATTAGTGGTTCACAAACTTTCTATGTTTGTGTTTTTCAACCTCCCTTTGCTTTTGTCTTTTGTATGCATTTTTTTGATTTGAAAGGCTTGGATGGCACCTGTGGAAAGGACATGAAAATACATTGTGATGTTTGATTTTTTCAAGTCCAGCAAGAATCCTAAGGATAGTTCTCCTTTTGCAATCCCTCCTAAACCTAAACTAATTCCATTTTCTATAGCAAGTTCAAGTGGTAGCAAGGTTGAGTCAAATTCTAATTTCAATCACAATAATCCTACATCTATTTATAACTTGTTTATCTTGGTGGATTGCCCACTTATGTTGCTTTTATGGTAGATTTCTCATAGATCCATATCATTACAAAGGAAGAGGAATCAAAATTACCCCCACCTAAAAAACCTAAAAAAAATTATGGCATATCATGGAAGTGTCGAAATGTGTGAACTACTCAATTCCTACGGGCAAAGACGTTGAGAAATGAAACAAAAATATTTCACCATGTGAAATGCCCAGTATGTTTATGTTCATTTGTGAAGGTTAAGGATGTGATCCTAGGGCCAAAGGTTCACATTCTTGAAAAACATGCAGGGAAAACAAAAGTTGTTTGAGACATGTCGCACTTGGGCAAGAGACAAGGAGAATGGTATGTCAATAAGAAGTGCAACCATGCAAAGAATGAGATTGTTTATTTAAAAAATAGTTGCCTCACAATTGCTAAGCAAGTTCAAGGAGGGGTTAAGGGGGAATGGGGTAGAAAGCGGCAGCAATTTGTTACAATTTTGCACTTACTACAATAGGGCCGGCCCATGCTTAAATTTGAGGCTTTGAAGTCTTTCTTTTTTTTTCCTAGATGTCCCCCTATTGCCAAAATAACATTGGAATGATTCAATGGGATGGATTATGGTTGAATGTATGCATAAGCAAGTCATCAAAAGGGTAAAATAAGTTATTGCAAGTTCAAAGTACCTTGCATGGTCTTGTGATGAAGCAACCATAATTGATAACCAATCATGGATTTCTATTCATTCCTATATTGTTCAAGATTGGTGTTACATACTTGTACTCATTTATTTAAAGTAGGTTATTGAAGGAGGGGGTGTAAATAATCTAACTAAGGTTATTATGGGTGTTTTGAAAGAACATGGTGGTCTTTTTTATGCATATATTGTTGCAAAACTAATTTCCTTTGGGGTTGATGGAGTGAACGTTTTTTAGGGGGTGCACAATGGTGTTATTCACCAAATGAAAAATAAGTATTCCCCCGTTTGGAAGGCATTTATTGCATGGTGCATTGCACCAATCTAGCCATGTAAACTTTGTCTCAAATCCTTATTGTGAAATCTATAGAAGATTATTGTAATCCTTATTTTTTTTTTCTCTCACAACCCCAAAATGCATCTTGAGTTTTTGAAGTTAGCATAATTAATGAAGGAAAAAAGGGAAAAAAAAATCTTGAATGTCAAAACATGCTAGATTAACATGCTCAATCCAGAAAAAAAGATGATGGCCATGTATATGCCATTATTGGCAAAGATGGCTAAAGACAATCCATCAATCATGTTTGCCAAAGTGAATTTTAAGTTTTTTTGTGATGTAAACCTTCTCATTTTTCTTTGTTGCTTGTTGCCCATGTTGGAAATTATCCATGCATTGATCAAGTTTGCACAAAAGAGAGATCTTTTGGTATGTGATTACGTTGTTGCCATAAAGACCTGCCAAGGTCAACTTTACTTTCACTATGTAGATCTGGCAACAAAATATGTTTTTGATATTTTCAAAGACTTCCAAGGCTTAATTGCTTGCAATCATAGCAATGTGAATTTGAAGTGGAAGACCAATTCACTAAACTTCAATACCCCTAGTAGTGAGTATTTGACCTTTGATTCATCAAATTACACATTTTGGGCTACATGTGTAAATGCCATTGGTGAAAAGGTTCAGGTGACCTAAAAGGTCTCCATTAATCTAGTGGAGGATGCAAAATCATCATGCTCAAGTTTTTTTCCTACCATTTTCCTCGTGTCTTTATGTTTTTGTGTTGTTTTTTTTTTTTTTTTTTTTTTTTTTTTTTTTTTTTTTTTTTTTTTTTTTTTTTTTTTTTTTTTTTTTTTTTTTTTTTTTTTTTTTTATATTTTTTTTTTTTT
>Ga0116231_10004703_pt1 | contig 27493 bp, 22 predicted proteins | sample S1TSphgellanicum_2_FD_89695 | JGI IMG/M metagenome (GOLD analysis project Ga0116231, IMG submission 89695) | Host-associated microbial communities from peat moss isolated from Minnesota, USA - S1T2_Fd - Sphagnum magellanicum MG | ecosystem: Host-associated > Plants > Peat moss > Unclassified... | reverse complement strand
CTGCGGCTACGCGAGACAAGGCGCGAGCTTGAACGGGGATGGCTCGCCACCAGCGAGGTGCTGAGAAGCCAGGGACAGAACACGCTTGCCGAACAGACGCGGCACTTCGTCCGCAGCCTGCCGCCGGCGCGGACCGAGCGGGAGTGGCTCGTGGCGGGATTGCTCGGGCGGGTTCAGGGGAATCGGGAGCGAGAGAGGGCAGATTATCTGGCAAGAAGTCGTTGATTTAGGATATAGCACCAACCTAAAATAAGAAAGAAAGTTATTTTAGGCTTAGCAATCCCGCATGCATCGACCCGAGCCCGGCCACTACATTACCGTCTCGACGGCGGCAGAGCCATTTAAGGCCTTTGTCCCGGCGCCGCTGCCGCCGGAGCCGCCGCTCGTGTGGTCGGCGGCCTTGCGGCACAAATTCGACGCGGCCCTGGTGGCTTTGGGTCGACTCGATTCCGTCACTGCGCTGCTGCCCAATGCGGCGTTGCTGCTCTACAGCTTCGTCCGCAAAGAGGCCGTACTGTCCTCGCAGATCGAAGGTACCCAGTCATCGCTTGCCGATCTGATGCTGTACGAGATTGACGAGGAACCGGGCGTACCGGTGGAGGATGCCCGAGAGGTGAGCCGCTGTGTGGCCGCCTTGGAGCGAGGCCTGAAGGGGCTTCGCGACGGTCTGCCGGTATGCACCCGATTAATTTGCGACATGCATAAAGTGCTGCTCTCGCACCCCGGTGGAAAGGCAAAGGCGCCCGGCGAAGTACGCCGCTCGCAGGTGTGGATTGGCGGTACGCGGCCGGGCAACGCGGTGTTCGTCCCGCCGCCGCCAGAGGAAGTCTCGAAGTGCTTAGGCTCTCTGGAACGATTTCTGAACGACGAACCAGAGCCGGTGCCGCCGCTGCTCAAGGCTGCGCTGGCGCACGTGCAGTTCGAGACCATACATCCGTTCCTGGACGGCAACGGCCGCATCGGGCGGCTCCTGATCGTACTGCAGCTCGTGGCCGACGGTGTGCTGCGTGAACCGATGCTCTATCCGAGCCTGTACTTCAAAAGGCATCGGGCGCTGTACTACGAACTGCTGAACGAGGTGCGCTTGCGCGGTGACTGGGAGCGATGGCTGGATTTCTTCGCAGAAGGAATCGAGGTTAGCGCGACGCAAGCGGTTACGACCGCAAACACGCTGCTGGCGCTCGTCAACGCGGATCGCGATAGAATCGCGCGCCTCGGGCGAGCGGCGCCGTCCGCCCTTGCCGTCCATCAGGCTCTGCAGCGTCAGCCCATCGCGACCGCGGCGTCGCTGGTGAAGACCACCGGGCTCACTGCGGCCACGGTAAACAAATCGCTCGTTCATCTCGAACGGATCGGCGTCGTCGGAGAACTCACGAATCGACAGCGCGGTCGAGTGTTCAGCTACGGCAAGTATGTGCAAGAACTCGCGGCGGAGATGGAGTCCCCGTGACCGAGCGGGATCGGCTCGCGGCGCTGGAGGCGGAGAACGAGCGCCTTGCCGCGCTGCTCGACTCCCATGGGATTCAGTGGCGGCAACCGCCTTCGCCTCACCCCGGTGTCAGAGAGCCGGAATCCACGAATCTTTCCACCGACGAAAAGGTTGCGCTATTCAGACGGCTGTTTCGCGGCCGAGTGGACGTCTATCCCGTCCGCTGGGAAAGCAAGACGACGGGCAAATCCGGCTACGCTCCGGCCTGCGGTAACGAGTGGCGTCCGGGCATATGCGAGAAGCCACGCATCAAGTGTGGTGACTGCGGCCACCGGCTGATGCTTCCCGTCTCCGATGACGTGATCTTTGGCCACCTTGCCGGCAAACACACGGTCGGGATCTATCCGCTGCTGCAGGACGATACCTGTCATCTTCTTGCCGTCGATTTCGACGAAGCAGAGTGGCGGGAGGATGCACTGGCGTTCGCGCAGTCCTGCGCCGATCTGGGCGTGCCCGTCGCACTGGAGATCTCCCGCTCGGGTGAGGGCGCGCACGCTTGGGTCTTCTTCTTGAACTCCGTGTCGGCCCGAGATGCACGCCGGCTCGGTACCGCGATTATTACGCACACCTGCGCTCGCACGCGGCAGCTGAGGCTGGCGTCCTACGACCGCCTGTTTCCGAATCAGGACACAATGCCGAAGGGCGGATTCGGCAATCTGATCGCTCTGCCCCTGCAGAAGGGTCCTCGTGAGAACGGGTACAGCGTATTCGTTGATATTGAACTGCGCCCCTATGCCGATCAGTGGGCATTTCTTTCCACAGTTGAGCGCATGTCCCCTCATGACATCGAGCCCGCGATCCTGCGGGCGACCGGCGGTGCTCATCCACTAGATGTAACCTTTATCGACGACGATGACCTGTCAACGCCCTGGAAACGGGCACCTGCCCAGGGCAAACGACTAACGGGACAAATGCCGACGGCATTGACCCTGACTGTGGCGAACATGATCTACTTCGACAAGGCGCAGCTTCCACAGGCGCTCGCCAATCGACTGATCCGGCTGGCCGCCTTTCAAAATCCTGAGTTTTACCGCGCGCAGGCGATGCGAATGTCGGTGTGGGACAAGCCTCGCGTGATCGGCTGCGCTGAGAATTTCCCTAAACACATCGCGCTGCCACGTGGTTGTCTCGATCCAGCCAAGGAACTGCTCCGGAACAACGGTATCCGATGCGAAATACATGATGAGCGGTTCGTGGGTGACCCAATCGAAATCACTTTTACCGGCTCATTACGCCAGGACCAGGAATCAGCGGTTACGGCGATGCTCCGACACGATACCGGCGTACTGTGCGCACCGACTGCCTTCGGCAAGACGGTGTTGGCCGCTGCGCTGATCGCACACCGCGGCGTGAACACTCTGGTGCTGGTGCATCGAATCGAGCTGTTGAAGCAATGGCAGGCACGGCTGCAGACCTTTTTGGGTGTCGGCAAGGGAGTCGTCGGAACCATCGGTGGCGGCAAGGCCAAGCCCACTGGCAGGATCGACATCGCCGTGATGCAGTCGCTGACCAGGAAGGGCGAGATCAACGCGTTGGTGGAGCGCTATGGCCAGGTAATCGTCGATGAGTGTCACCATGTCGGCGCCGTCTCCTTCGACGCCATACTGAGGCATGCCAAAGCAAAGTTCGTACTGGGCTTGACGGCAACCCCGATTCGACGTGATGGTCAGCAGCCGATCATCTTCATGCAGTGCGGACCGATTCGTCATACCGCTGCGCAATCCGAGGGCGCGCCCCACGATCTTGCCGTAACCCCTCGTTTCCGCTCGTCGCTGATCGATGTGCCAGCGGACGCTGGCATTCAGGATGTCTTCCGCCAACTTGCCAACGATCCGTCACGTACGGCAGCGGTGGCCGAAGAGGTTGCAATGGCGACTCAGCAAGGTCGCAAGGTCCTGGTGCTGACTGAACGCACCGAACACGTCAATGCGATCGCGAAGGCCCTGGGCGAATTGGTGCCGGCGCCATTCGTGCTACATGGGCGGATGTCGAAGAAGCAAAGGGCGACGGTGATAGAACAATTGAGTAAGTTGCCGGGGGAGGCTCCGCGAGTGCTTGTCGCGACTGGAAAACTCGTCGGCGAAGGGTTCGACCATCCGGCATTGGACACCATGGTGTTGGCCATGCCTATCTCGTGGCGGGGGACTCTGCAGCAATACGCTGGCCGGCTGCACCGGGAACATGCAACGAAGAGCGACGTACGGATCATTGATTTCGTCGACGCGGGACACCCGGCGCTGCTGCGAATGTGGGATAAGCGCCAACGTGGCTACCGGGCGATGGGCTATCGAGTGCTTCCGGAATTCGACTCACTTCGCTCCGATGTGCCGATGATGCATACTGCAAATCGATGAATATCTACACGGTGGGATACGAGGGCTTGGCGCTGGAGGAGTTTCTCCTGCAGTTGCGGCGCGCGCGGGTGAAGACAATAGTCGATGTCCGCGATGTTCCGCTGTCCCGAAAGCGTGGTTTTTCAAAGACAGCCTTGGCGGCAGCGCTGCATGGCGCTGGAATTAAGTATCTTCACGTCCGCTGCCTGGGTTGCCCGAAGGCCATCCGCGACGAATATCGCGCAAATCGGGACTGGGGCGCGTACACCGCGGCCTTCATGCAGCATTTGAGAAAGCAAGCCGCCGCTGTTTCCGAACTTGCGAACCTATGCGAAAGCCGCACAGCGGCGCTGCTTTGCTATGAAGCAGATGCGGGGTTTTGTCACCGAACCTATGTTGCCCGGGCCGCAGCCGCGGTTTCCGGCAGCAGCGTATTTCACATCGGAGCCGCTGGAGTTACGCCAGATCGAGCGATTGCTGCGGCTGCTTAGGCGGATATATCACGCTCACGATCAGCCACTGATCCGGGAATCGATGGATCGTTCCAAGCAAGAACTTCAGATCTGACGCCGGCAGAGCTTTCCCGAACTTGTCACGGAATGCGGGCTCCCAGTGGTCTCCATGGCTTTGCTTTACCTTCCAATACAGCGCGCCGGCCTCCCAGTCGACGATCTTTAGGCGGTTCTCGTGGCCAGCCGGTTCGGTCGGCGAGCGGAATCGGTAATGAAAGTTGAAGGGAAGTTTTCGTAGCGTCTGCAGTGCCGCAGCTTCCCTGTCGGCGAATAGGTCCCCTTGCACCTGTTGCTGGATAAGTTTCTGCCGCTCCTCCTCGGTCCATTCCGGTTGTCTGGCCGCCTTGATCTCGAGCGACAGGACCTCGCCGGCTGGCACGAGTCCCAAGGTCACGTCATGCGCCGCCCGAGCGTGCTCCAGTGCCGTGAAGGATTCGAATGGAGGAATCAGCGCCAGTTGCGCGCGCCGCGCAGACCAGGAGTTCGTTGTCGGGATGGGATCACCCAGAACGGCAATCGTGTCGGCGCGAATGCGATGGCTTTCGGGTCGGTGATCGTCCCGAGACTTCTCGATGTCGGCCTCGATCCACTGCCATTTCTTGAATTGGCTCTGGTCGTTCATTAGTCGGAATGGCACGGGATAGAGCCGAAGAAGTCGACCGTCGGTCGTCATTCCCGCAACGCACGAGGTTTCAATGTGCTTGGCACTCGGCGACGGATACGTCTTGCACAGGATGAGAATCTTCATGCGCTGGAAGGCCATGAATGCTCCTACGCCCGCGAGCCCAGCCGCCGCCGCAGTGCCTCCACCTTCCGTTCGCCGCGTTCGATTCCGGCCAAGTGTGCTGTCCAGGTTTCGAGCGCCGCGCGGCGGTCCTTGAAGTAGTCATGGCGATCGTACGTCCCTTCCACGCCACGCAGCTTGTGACCAAGGCATCTTTCGGCCACTTCGCGGCGAATGCCGAGCGCGGCCAGGTGCGTGCGCGCGGTCCGGCGCAGATCATGAAGCGTGAAGTGCCTCAGACCATGCTTCACGCGTTGTAGGGCCACGTTGAGCGTGTCGACGCCGACGTGTGGCACTCTCTCGCGAGGGTCCCGGCGGCGCTTCGGGAAGATGTATTCGCTGCTGGCTGCCAGCACCCGCAGGCGCCGGAGCCAATCGAGGACTTCCGGCACCAGGGGAATATCAAGACTCTCGCCCGTTTTGGTTCTGGCCGCCGGCAGGTGCCACACCGCTCCAGACGGCGAGAGTGCCTCGAGGTCGAACTCCTCCCAACGCGCGCCGAGCAATTCGCCCTTGCGCACGCAGAGCGCGAGCAGCAGCTTAATGGCCAGCAGATTGTCCTCGCCGAAGCTCGGTGTCTCGCGGATCTTCTCGAACAACTGCGCAAGCTCGTCACTGCTCAACGCGCGGCTGCGCGGCCGTTCGGTACCACCGGCGTCCAGGCGGGGCGAGAAATCGGCGGTGGGGTTGCTCAAGAGGAAACGACGCCGTATACCGAAGGCGAAAATCCGACGTGTGAACCGCAGGAGGTCGTTGGCGGCCGTGGGAGCGCGGCCTTTGATCTCATCGAGCATGCGAGCCACGTCGGCGGGCGTAATTTCACACGCCGGTAGGCGCCCGAGCTTCGGCAGCAGGTACTTGTCGAGATACCGGCGCGGCACGGCGGGGTGCTTGAGCCCGCGCGCCTGGACTTCGGCGCGATACCAGTCCTCGCAGAGCGACTTGAACGATTCCTTCTGCCGCTCCTCCGCCAGCGCCGCACGACGAACGGTCAGCGGGTCCTGCTGCTTGTCGAGCAGCACACGCGCCTGGCGTGCTTCGATGCGCGCCTGTGCAAGCGGCATGTCGGGATAGTTGCCGAGCGTGAGCCAATGCTGTCGGCCGGCGAAGTGATAGCGCAGCGTCCACGAGGCGCCGTCGCGCGTTTGCTTGCGAAGGTACAGCCCGTCGCCGTCGCTGAGGAGCACCGGCTCGCCGGATCGATGAGCCCGCTCTACCGCCAGTGCCGTGAGTTTCGCGCGTGCCATTTCGCCCCCCTGTTCTCGGTGGTTCGTGGAGTGCCGCAGGCACTGCACGAACCACCTTGCTCATCGATTAGTAGCTACAGATTTAGCTACAACTCAGCTACCTGCCTAGCTACAAGTGTAGCCCAGAGGCAGTTGGAGGCTAGTGGACGTTTCTGGTCAAAACACCCAGAAACTCAGGGGTTTACGACAACTTCTCTGGAGGTCTCTGGACGCCCCTGGAAGTCACTCGATGTTCTGCACCTGCTCCCGCATCTGCTCGATCAACACCTTCATGTCGACGGCCGCCCGCGTGGTCTCGATGTCCTGCGACTTCGACGAGAGCGTGTTCGCTTCGCGGTTGAGTTCCTGCATCAAGAAATCCAGTCTCCGTCCCGCCGGCTCGTCTTCGGCAAAGGTCTTGCGCACCTCGGCGACGTGGCCGCGCAGCCGGTCGATTTCCTCGTCCACGTCGAGTCGCTGGGCAAGAATGGCGAGTTCTTGCTCGAGCCGTTCACGATTGACCTCGCTGACCAGCTGCGCGATGCGCTCGGTCAGCTTCGCCTTGATGCGCGCACGCACCTCCGGCAGTCGTTCGGCGACGCGCGCCGAGAACTCCAGCAAACCGCGGCAGCGTTGTTCGAGCGCCTCTTGGAGCCGCGCGCCTTCGCTGTTGCGGAAGCGTGTGAGCTCGCCCAGCGCTTCACCAAGCAAGGCGAGTGCCGCCTCCAGCATGGGACGCATGTCGCGGCCGGTGTCGCGCACGATGCCGGGCCAACGCAGGACGTCCATCACATCGACGCGCCCCGCGGCGCCAATTTGCGCGGCAATTTCTTGCGCGCGCTCGGTCAGGGAATGCAGCAGGACGGCATCCACCTCGAGCGAGGTCGCCGCGATGCTCGGGCGGAATGTCAGCGTGCAGTCGATTTTGCCGCGGCGTACGTTGGCTGCGACGAGCGCCCGAAAGTCCGACTCCTGGGCACGGAATTCCTCGGGCAAACGGCAGCCGATCTCGAGGAAACGATGATTGACCGTCTTCAACTCCCAGGCCAGCATGCCCCAGGGGAATTGGCGCTCACGGCGCGCGAAGCCGGTCATGCTACGGATCATGGGGGGTTTGCGGCATAATGCCTGCGCAAGTTCTGTGATCGCGTAGTCTAGCAGAACGCCCGCAGGCACGAGCCCCGTTGGCCGGACGTCCTGGCCGCAGCATCAATCGTTTTAGGAGCCGCCATTGCAGATCGAAACCGCGGATGTGAGCCTCATCGGTCACCGCGAGGAGAATCAAGATCGGGTCGCCATCGCGGCTGACGAGCAGGCGGTACTGCTTGCCGTGATTGACGGCATGGGCGGTCACGCCGAGGGTGCGCGTGCGGCCGAAACCGCGCTCGCCACCTTGCTCGAGGCATTTTGGCAGACACCGCATCCGATCTTCGATCCGCTCGGCTTTCTGCATTTGTCGCTCGGACGAGCGCATGAGGAGGTCGTCAAGCTCGGCGCCGGTCTCGGCATCGAAGCGCGACCGCGCGCGACCTGCGCGCTCTGCCTCGTCCAAGATTCGGGCGCCTACTGGGCGCATATCGGCGACAGTCGAATCTATCAAGTGCGCCAGCAGCAGGTGCTCGACCGCACGCGTGACCACAGCCATGTGGAAGTCTTGTTGCGCGAGGGCTTGATCAGCGAATCCGAAGTGCATGGTCATCCGATGCGCAATTACGTCGAGTGCTGTCTTGGCGGCGACGCTGCGCTCCCGGAGATGACCATCTCGGCGCGCCGCCGTCTGAAGGCGGGGGACATGCTCGTGCTTTGCACCGACGGCCTCTGGGCAAATCTCAAGGACCAGGATTTCGTGCGCTTTGCGCAAACTTCCGGCAGGCCGCTACGCGATGTGCTCACGGATCTCGGCACGCAGGCGGTCCAGGCTTCATCGCCCTATAGCGACAACGCGAGTGCCGCAGTGCTGCGTTGGCGGGCCGCATGAGCCGGCCCAGCGGCCGGGCGCCGGACCAGCTGCGCGCCGTGTCTTTCCAGCGCGGCTTTACCCGTCACGCGGAAGGCTCCGTGCTGGTGGCCTTCGGCGACACTCGCGTGCTGTGCACCGCGAGCGTCGAGGACGGTGTGCCGTCGTTCTTGCGCGGTCAGTCGCAGGGCTGGGTCACGGCCGAATACGGCATGTTGCCGCGAGCGACGCATACTCGTTCGGGTCGCGAGGCGGCGCGCGGTAAGCAAACCGGACGCACGCAGGAGATTCAACGACTGATCGGACGCGCCTTGCGCGCCGTCGTCGATCTGAAGGCCTTGGGCGAGCGGACGGTGACCATCGATTGCGACGTGCTGCAGGCCGATGGCGGCACACGAACCGCGGCGATCACGGGCGGGTTCGTCGCTTTGGCGGACGCCGTCGACGTACTGCTCGCCAAGCGCGCGATTCATTCCAACCCTCTGCATGGCCAGGTTGCGGCCGTTTCGGTCGGCATCTACCGCGGCACGCCGGTCATCGATTTGGACTATGCGGAAGACTCCAATGCGGAAACCGACATGAACGTGGTCATGAACAGCGGCGGCGGTTTCATCGAGGTGCAGGGAACCGCGGAAGGCCACGCGTTCCGTCGCGACGAACTGGATCGTTTGCTCGATCTCGCGACGCAGGGTATTGCCGGCCTCCATGCCGCCCAACTCGCCGCCCGCGGCGCCTGAGCGGCTGGTCGTCGCGACGGCGAACAGCGGCAAGCTGCTCGAGTTTCGCGCGCTGCTGGCCGGGCTGCCGCTGCAGATTGTGAGTCTTGCCTCGCTCGGCCTGCCGTCACCGGAAGAGACAGGCACGAGCTTCCGCGAGAACGCTTTACTGAAGGCCCGTCACGCGCAGTCGCTGACGCAGAGCGCCGCGCTCGCCGACGATTCGGGTCTCGAGGTCGACGCGTTGGGCGGCGCGCCCGGTATTCTTTCCGCGCGTTACGCAGGGACCGGCGCCGATGATTCAGCCAATAACGCCAAACTCATCGCGGCCCTGCAGGGTGTGCCGCAGGAGCAACGGTCGGCACGGTATCGCTGTGCGCTCGTGTTCCTGCCGGCGCCTCCTGAGGACACGCCGATCATCGCCGAGGCTGTTTGGTCCGGGCGCATCGCTGCGGCGGCGCGCGGTACCGGGGGCTTTGGGTACGACCCTTATTTTTACCTGCCTGAGCGCGGACTGCACGTCGCGGAACTCGACACGACCGAGAAGAATCGGCTCAGTCACCGTGCTCAGGCGATGCGCGCTCTGCGCACGGCGCTCGACGCGCGATATCGATGAGCGTCTGCCTGCCGCCGCTTGCCTTGTACGTACACATGCCGTGGTGTGTACGCAAATGCCCGTACTGCGACTTCAATTCGCATCAATTGAAGTCCGCGCAGCCGGATGCTGCCTACATCGATCAGTTGCTCGAAGACTTTCGGCGCGAACTGCCGCTGGTGAGCATGCGCACCGTGACGACCGTGTTCTTCGGCGGCGGTACACCCAGTTTGTTCGCGCCCGAAGCGATCGCGCGGCTGCTGCAGGCTTTGCGGCAAAGCATCGAGATTGCGGCGGACGCCGAAATCAGCTTGGAGGCGAATCCCGGCACGATCGAGCGGGGCCGCTTCGAAGGCTATCGGGGTGCCGGCATCAATCGCGTCTCTCTGGGGGCACAGACCTTCTCGGCCCGCGCCTTGGAATCCTTGGGCCGAATTCATACGCCGGACGACACGCTGCGCGCGGTCGAGGAGTTGCGTGCGGCCGGGCTCGAGAATTTCAATTTGGATTTGATGTACGCCTTACCCGGTCAGACGCTCGCCGCCGCCTTGGACGACGTCGCCACGGCCTGTGCGCTTGGGCCCGCTCACATCTCGCATTACCAGCTGACTCTGGAGCCCGGTACCGTATTCCACGCCCAGCCGCCGGTGTTACCCGATGAAGACACGGCTTGGGCCATGCAAACCGAATGTCAGCGCCTGCTGAATGCCGCGGGCTTCCTGCAATACGAGGTTTCCGCTTATGCGCGCGACGGCGCGTATTGTCGTCACAATCTGAATTACTGGCGGTTCGGCGACTACGTCGGCATCGGCGCGGGCGCGCACGGCAAGGTCAGCATCGATCTGCCGCAGAACATTTTGCGCACCGCGAAGCCCAAGCAACCGCGCGAATTCCAGGCGCTGTTGCGCCAACCAGGCCCCGCGATCGGCGCGCGGGCCGCGATTGCCGCCGCTGAATTGCCGTTCGAATTCATGCTGAACGCGCTGCGCCTCAACGAGGGCTTTGGCCGCGAGGAATTCGAGGCACGCACGGGCCTCGCCATCGAGTCTATCGAGACCGGTCTCGGCATGGCCCAAGAGCGCGGATTGCTCGAGGTCCGGGGCAGTTCCTGGCGGCCCACCGAGCTCGGCAGGCGATTCCTAAACGATTTGCAACAAAGCTTTCTACCTTGAGCTTATACACACGGGGCCTCGGGCCCTACGTAAAGGGGTACCTACAACACATTGCAACTGCAGTAGATAAAGTGCGCGTCATAAACTACTGATTTTATTAAATAAAATGGCTTGTCTATTTTTTGACCAAGTTAACATTTATGGGAATTTCGTCGGATTGCAGTATGTCGGAGATGTGACATCCACAGACTTATCCACAGTTATTGTGGACAAATCTTGGCAGGCGGCCGGCTGAAAATATAGCTGCAAAAGAGCTTGTGAGTCCGCCCGACCCCGGCTAGACTTGCCGCCCCATTTTGCGCCCACCCGCAGGACGGGCTTAGGCTTAAGGCGTGGCTGTCCTCGTGATGATTCCGAGGGCCGATTCTGCCGTCACATCCAAACTGAGGATTCCCCATGAAAGCTGGCATTCATCCCGAGTATCAAGAGATTTCCGTGGTCTGCACCTGCGGCAACACGTTCAAGACGCGCTCCACGATCGGCCAGGATCTGCATGTCGAGGTCTGTTCCAACTGCCATCCTTTCTATACCGGCAAGCAGAAAGTCGTGGATACCGGTGGTCGGGTCGACAAGTTCCGCAAGAAGTACGCGGCCGCGACGCCTCGCGCTTGAGATCGCGCTGACTTTGAGAGCGGGCGGCCCGTCCTGGGCCGCGCCGCAATGACGATCTGAATCCGACCGGTCTTGGCCGGCTTGATTCCATTCTTCGCTCGTGCAACGCTGGCGGGCCTGCCTACTTCACGAATCCTACTCGCCCGTCGGACGCGCCCATGACCCATACCTACGAAGTCAAGAACTCGCAGACCGGAAAAACGACTCTTTTGGATTCCGCGTCTGGAACCATCGGTCCTGAGGTCATCCATATCGCGCCGCTGTTGAAAGAACAGGGAGTCTTCACCTTCGATCCCGGCTTCATGGCCACGGCGAGTACCGAAAGCAAGATAACCTATATCGACGGCGATGCGGGCATGCTGCTGTACCGGGGTTACCCGGTCGAACAATTGGCCGAGAAATCCAGCTTTCTCGAGGTCGCGAATCTGTTGATTTATGGGAGCTTGCCGACCAAGCCGCAGCTGGCCGCTTTTCATAATTCGATTACGCGGCATACGATGGTCAACGAGCAATTGCTGCGCTTTTTCGACTGGTTCCACCACGATGCGCATCCCATGGCCATGGTCTCGGCGATCGTGGCCTCGATGGCCGCGTTCTATCACGACACGACCGACATTCACGATCCCAGACACCGCGAAATCTTCGCCCATAGGATCATCGCCAAACTGCCGACGATCGCCGCTGCGGCCTACAAGCATTCACTGGGTCAGCCGTTCGTCTATCCGCGCAACGATTTGCGCTATTGCTCCAATATTCTGAACATGTTCTTTGCCGTGCCCTGCGAACCTTATGCGATCGACCCCGTGGCCGCCGAAGCGCTCGATCTGCTGTTCATCCTGCACGCCGATCACGAACAAAACGCCAGTACCTCGACCGTGCGGCTCGCCGGCAGCACCGGCACCAATCCATACGCGGCCATCTCGACCGGCGTGTCCGCGTTATGGGGCCCCGCGCATGGCGGCGCGAACGAGGCCGTGCTCGATATGCTCGAGAGCATCGGCTCCGTCGCGAACATCGACAAGTTTCTCGCGCGTGTCAAAGACAAGCACGACACCGTGCGCCTCATGGGTTTCGGCCATCGCGTTTACAAGAATTTTGATCCGCGCGCCAAGATCATTCGCGGCATGTGTTATCAAGTGCTGGAGAAACTCCACAAGGCTGACAACCCCTTGTTCGAACTGGCGTTGAAACTCGAGGAGATCGCGCTCAAGGACGACTATTTCGTGTCGCGCAAGCTCTATCCGAACGTCGATTTCTATTCCGGCATCATTTACAGCGCTCTCGGCATTCCGCGTTCAATGTTCACCGTCATGTTCGCGATCGCGCGCACCGCCGGTTGGGTCGCGCATTGGCAGGAGATGGTCTCCGATCCGCAAATGCGAATCGGCCGTCCCCGTCAGCTCTATACAGGTCCCGTGCAGCGAGACTACGTACCGCTCGCTGAGCGCTAAGGTTTGCGCTTCCCATTGAACCCCGCATCGTTTGTGGGCATTGCCTGCTGTTTGCTCATCGTCGGCTTGCCGACCGTCGCACGCGGATCGCCCGATCCGCTGCCGCCGCCCGCGAATCTATGCGCGACCCCGGGTGAACAGGTCGCGGTCGGCACGGCGCAATGGAACGGCTGGGGCCGCGACCTCGAGAATTCGCGCTATCAGCCGGAACCGGCGATCCGCGCGACCGATGTGCCCAAGCTTCGCTTGAAGTGGGCGTACGGCTTCGCAGGTGCCAAGCAGAACGGTCCGGCGACGATCGTCGACGGTCACGTGTTCGTCGCGAGTTCTTCCGGCCGCGTCTACTCGCTGGACGCCAAAACGGGTTGTACCTATTGGACCTACGATGCGGCTGCCGCGACGCGCACAGCGGTGATACTCGGCGAGCTCGGCACGACCAAGACTTTGTTCGGTCTGAAAAAGCTCAAACTGAAAAAGAATGCCCACATCGAGGTCGAGAAGCCGCCGAGCGCGGTCTTCTTCGGCGACGATGCGGGCGCCGTGTACGCGCTCGATGCCCGTACCGGTCGACTGCTGTGGAAGACTCAGGCCGACGGCCATCCACTCGCACGCATCAGCGCGTCGCCCGCGTTATACCGGAACCTACTCTATGTTCCCGTCGCCTCCAGCGAGGACGCCTCGGCCGCCTCGCCGCAATATGCCTGTTGCACGTTTCGCGGCAGCGTGGTCGCGCTCGACATAGCCACGGGGCGCATCGTCTGGCAAACCTATATGTCCGCCGAGGTCCCGAAACCCTACCGCAAGAACGATTCCGGCACGCAGTTGTTCGGGCCTGCCGGTATGGCCATTGACACGACGCCGACCATCGACACGGCCCGCGAGGTTCTGTATGTGGGAACCGGCGCTGCGCACGCCGACGCGCCGCAGCCGAACGCCGACGCGATCGTCGCTCTGAGTCTCGCCGACGGCAAACTGCGCTGGGTTCGCAAGCTCGATCCGCCCAACAGCGGCAGCGGCTTCGGCGGCGCGCCGATTCTTCGCAATCTGTCCTTGACCCGACGGATCCTGTTGGCGGCGCATCGCTCCGGCAGCGTCTACGGCCTCGATCCCGATGCGGATGGCGCGATCCTGTGGCAGAGCAAACTCAACGTCGCCGGCAGCGACGGCGTGCAATCCGGGCCCGCTGCGGATCATCGCAGCGTCTATGCGGCGTTCGCCGCCGTCGATGCGCCGTCTGCGCCGGCGACCGGCGGCCTGCTGGCGCTCGACATAGCGACTGGTAAATTGCGTTGGGCCACTCCGTCTTCCATCCCGGCCTGCACCGATGGCGCACTGCAATGCGCCCGTAGCGAGAGTCGGGCCGTCACGGTGATCCCCGGGATCGTATTCGCGGGCTCCATGGATGGGCATCTGCGCGCCTATTCGAGCATCGACGGCAAGAATCTCTGGGATGTGGATACGGCCATCTCCTACGCGACGCGCAATGGTCCGAGCGCAAACGGCGGTCCGCTCGACCGCGATGGCCCGACGATCGTGAGCGGCATGCTCTATGTCGACTCGGGCGACGCTTTGCTCGCGTTTTCAATCGACGGAAAGTAGCATCCGAGGTCCTATGAAATCAGTCATCGTGCATTGGCTCGTGTCCCTGGCGTTGTTGAGTTTGCTTGGTGTGGGCGTCGCCGACGCTGCGGAACCCGCGCCCAAGGACATCGCGAATTCCGTCGTCAAGGTATTCTCGACGATGCGCTATCCGGATCCCTATAAGCCTTGGACCAAGCAATCGCCGGTCGATGTGACCGGATCCGGCGTGATCATCGACGGCAAACGCATCCTCACCAACGCCCACGTCGTCTTGTACGCGAGCCAGGTGCAAGTACAGGCGAATGAGGCCGGCGACAAAATGGCCGCTACGGTGGTGGCGATTGCACCTGACATCGATCTGGCCGTGCTGAAGCTCGAAGATGAGTCGTTTTTCGACGCACGTCCGCCGATCGTGCGCGCGAGCAAGCTGCCCGAAATCAAGGACACCGTGCTCGCCTACGGTTACCCGACGGGCGGCTCGTCGCTGTCCATCACCAAGGGCATCGTGTCCCGCATCGAATTCGTGCCGTATAAGTTTCCGGTCTCGGGCTTGCGCATCCAGATCGACGCGGCGATCAATCCGGGCAATAGCGGTGGGCCTGCAATCGCGGGCGACAAGATGATCGGCTTGGCATTCCGCAAGCTCACCGGCGACGACAATATCGGCTACATCATCCCGAACGAAGAGGTGGAGCTGTTTCTCAAGGACATCGCCGACGGAAAGTACGACGGCAAACCCGCGATGTACGACGACCTGCAGACGCTCGAGAACCCGGCGATGCGCGAGTTTCTCAAGCTCGACAAATCCGTCGAAGGCGTGATCGTGCACCAGCCTTACAAGGACGACGCGTCCTATCCCTTGAAGCAATGGGACGTGATCACGAAAATCGGCGATGCGCCGATCGACAACCAGGGCATGGTCAAGCTCGGTCCGGACCTGCGCGTGGACTTTCATTACATGGTGCAGAAGACGGCCAGCGACGGGGTCTTGCCGCTCAGCATCGTGCGGGGCGGCAAGCCGCTGCGGATCAAGTTGCCGGTGACGTCCGATCGACCGACCTTGGTCCAGGATCTGAACGGGCGTTATCCGTCTTATTTCGTCTATGGTCCCATCGTGTTCTCCAAGGGCACTTGGGAGTTCGTCGGCGGCCTGGAAAAATCCGGCGCAGCTCGGCTCTTCGGTATCGTGGGTAGCCCGCTGATCACGCGCGCGCTCGATCCGCCGGACGCCGATCTCGAGGAACTCGTGGTCGTGTCCTCGCCCTTTTTCCCGCACAAGCTGGCAAAGGGCTATTCCAACGTCACCGGCGGCGTCGTGAAGACGGTCAACGGCCGGCACGTGCGCAGCCTCGATCAGCTGGTCGCCTTGCTGCGCGATCTCAACGATGAATTCGTGACCATCGAGTTCGACCAGCGTTCCAGCGAGTCCTTGGTGTTTCCGCGCAAAGCGATGGTCGCCGCAACGGAGGAGATTCTGACCGACAATGGCGTCCGCGCCCAGGGTTCCCCCGACACGCTCGCCGTGTGGGATGCGAAGGGGGCAGCGGCAAAACCCGTCGCGTCTACGGCTGCCGCGCCGCCGGGCGCCGCGGCGACGCCCTAGTTCGCGGGACCGACGAGCGCCGCGACTTCGCGCGCGTCGGCGCGATGCATGGGCCGGCCGTCGACCGGCGAATACGGCGACTGCCGAATGCCGTCGATCGGAAAAACCGTCGCATCGACGCTGCGGCCACTCGCCTCGAACCGCAGCGCGGGGTAGTTGATGCTGCGTTCGGAATCCATCTTGACGCGCCGTTCATAGAATTCGTGCGGCACGCCGATTTCCATCAGGCGGATCGCGACGGTCTCGGAGCGATCCGCGAATAAATGCAAATTGATGTCGCTGTGGTCGGTCGCCGTACCGTTCAACACCGAGCCTACGAGCCGCGGTTGGAATTCGGCGAGCATCTGCATGGTGTCGAGCGCGATCCGGCGCTGCTCCAGCAGGGTATGTGCGTGGTTGTCGCGTCCGAAGAGACGCTGATGGGCACGCAATGCGGCTTCTATTTCGATGTTCTTGGGGAGGACCGCAACGTCATTGACCCCGAGGCGATCAGCAGCCTTGCGTTTCGCCTTGTGAAAATCTTCGATACCGTGTTCGGCCATGATACGGGCGGCTTCTTGTGCCAGCGCATGGCGCAGATCCAGGGCTCGCTGCGAAATTTTCTTGGGCATGATCCTCTAGAAAAGTGGTTTGTCGCCGTCCGTCGTTTTCGGCCCTTCGTAGACCTCGGGCTTCGGTAATTCACCCTCGATGAAAGTCTCCATGATGCCTTTCGGGTCATCGGAACTCGCGAGCTCGCCGGTGTCCGGGTTGATACGCGCCGTGACCAGCCCGTCCGGCATCGGTACCGGGTGGCGCGGCGTCCCTGCCAGCGCGTCGTGCATGAAATAGGTCCAGATCGGCACTGCCGTATGTCCGCCTTCCTCGCCGGGTCCCAAGGTGCGATCCTGATCGAAGCCGACCCAGACCGAGGTGACCAGGGCGCCATTGAAGCCCGAGAACCAGGCGTCATGCGCCTCATTGGTCGTGCCGGTCTTGCCCGCGATATCGTCACGCCCGACGGCTTGGGCGCGTACGCCGGTGCCGCGGCGGATCACGTCGCGCATGAGATCGGTCACGAGATAAGCCACTTGCGGGCGCAGAACCTGCGGCGCGAGTTCTTTGGCCGGAATCATCGTCTTGCCGTCGTGCTCGCCGAAGTCCAATTGCGCGCTTGCGGACTTGGTTCGCGCGGTCGCCGGGACGGCATGCGGTTCCTGCGAACACTCGGCGCAGGCGATCGCAGGCTCCGCCTGGAACAGCGTCTGGCCCGCCGCATCCTCGATACGATCGATGTAATAGGGGTCCACCTTGAACCCGCCGTTCGCGAATGTCGCATAGGCCGTGACCATTTGCAGCGGCGTCGCTTCCGCCGTGCCGATCGCGAGCGTCAGGTCATCCGGCAGCTGCGATTTGTCGAAACCGAAGCGTGTCACGTAGTTGCGTACATATTCGAGGCCGATCGCTTGCATCAGGCGCACCGAAACGAGGTTACGCGAATATACCAGGGCATCGCGCAGGCGCATGGGCCCGAAGAACGTATTCTGGTCATCCTTCGGATGCCAGGATTGTTCCGAATCAGGCGAATCCAGCACGAACGGCTCGTCTTGAACGACGCTCGCCGGTGTAAAGCCTTTGTCGAACGCCGCCGCGTACAAGAACGGCTTGAACGAGGAACCCGGTTGGCGCTTCGCCTGGGTCACGCGATTGAATTTGCTCTGGAAGAAATCGAAGCCGCCGACGAGCGCGACCACGGCACCGTCTTTCGGATCCATGGAGACCAGTGCGCTCTGGGCCTCCGGCACCTGCACGAACTGCAGATCTTGCGCGGTATTGCCGACGGTGTAGATCACGTCGCCGCGCGAGAAGATCTCGGCAGCCGTGGTCGGCCATCGATCCGTGCGCTCGTCCGGCAGCGCGCGCCGTGCCCAGGACAACTTCTCCCAGGGCAGAGTTACCACACCTAAGGATTTGACGTAGATCTGCGCGCTCCGCGCGTCGACCTTTTGGACGATCGCCGGGCGCAGGCCGCCGATCACGGGAAACTGATCGAGCTCGGTATCCCAGACGCCGGCGCCGGGATTCTTCGCGAGATCGACCTTCGCCGTCGCGCCGCGCCAGCCGTGGCGGTGATCGTACTCGAGGAGCCCCGTGCGCAACGCGATCGTGGCGTAGCGCTCCAGTCTCGAGTCGATGGTCGTGAACACCTTGTAACCGGCCGTGTAAATGCTGTCGCCGTATTTCGCGAGCATGTCGGCACGCACCATCTCGGCGACGTTGGGCGCATCGACCTCGATCGACGGACCGTGCAGCCGCGATTCGACCGGCGAGGCGTTCGCCTGGTCGTGCTCGGCCTGCGTGATGTAGCCGAGCGCGAGCATGCGGCCCAAGACATAGGCGCGCCGATTCTTCGCCCGTTCGGGGCTCGCCACGGGATTGACCGTGGAGGGCGCCGAGGGGATGCCGGCGATCGTCGCCATCTCGGCAATGGTCAGCTGATCGAGCGTCTTACCGTAGTACACCTCGGCGGCCGCTGCGACGCCATAGGCTCGCTCGCCGAGAAAGGTCTTGTTCGCGAACAGCGAGAAGATCTCCTCCTTGGAGAACTCCGCCTCCATGAGGAAGGATATATAGACCTCGCTCATCTTGCGCTTCATGTTGCGTTCGCGCGGATTCAAGAACATGTCGCGCGCTACCTGCTGCGTGATCGTGCTGCCGCCTTGACGGACGCCGCCGGCGCTCAAATTCTTGAGCGCCGCGCGCAGGATGCCCTGCCAATCGATGCCATGGTGTTGAAAGAAGCGATCGTCTTCCGCGGCCAGGAACGCCTCGACCAGGCGCTTCGGGATCTGATCGTAGCTCACCGGAATACGGCGTTGCTCGCCCATCGACGCGATCAGGCGCCCGTCGCGCGTGTAAATGCGCAAGGGCACCTGCAGTTGGACCTCGCGCAGCGAATTCACGTCCGGTAGCGCCGGTCGCAAATAGACATAAGCACAGACATTGGCGAACGCGATCAAGGCAATTACGCCGATCAGGACCACACAAATTCGGGATATGAGAACTAGGTAACGTTTAGTCACAGAAAACCGTTCTAACTTATTGCACCGGCGGAAGTAGACATGCATATTACCGCCGGTTGCAGGGGCATACTCATCGAAAGATGGGGACGCAAAGCTTCCGGTCTACGGGTTCGATGCCTAGGACAGCGGGGTTGCCAGACCAAGCTTGCTCGAGCGCCGGTGCAAATGCCGGGGCCCCGGGCGGTCTGAATTAGGCAAACCGCGCCCATCCTCTCATCGCAACCCCACACCGCGCAGCTTTCGGACCTCGGTTTCAAGTAACGCTCTTGAGCCTTGTGATGCGGCGAATGAATTTGACGACGATTATCGTGAGTAGAGTCACGGTCTATTTAACAGTTTCTTGCTAAGTTTGCTTACCGTAGTTAATCTCACGCAACAGTTTCGACCTCCAAGGTACTGAGCTTAAAAGGAAAAAGTCTGTGTGGTCGTTAGTCAAAAGATACCGTCCCCTGCTGGGACTTGACATAACCACGTCGTCCGTGAAGCTTATCGAGCTCACGATGTCGGGGGGTCAGTACCGGGTGGAGTCGTATGCAGCCGAACCGACGCCGCACAACGCAATCAACGAAAAGGCGATCGTCGACGCAGAAGCGGTCGGCGAGGCAATTCGCCGCGCGGTCAAGCGCTCCGGCGCCAAGAGCCGCTTCGCGGCGATCGCGATCAGCGGCGACGCTGCGATCACGAAAGTGATTCAGATGCCGAAGAATTTGGGGGAGAACGAGCTGGAAGGTCAGGTCGAAATGCAGGCGGACCAATACATCCCGTTCCCCATGGAAGAAGTCAGCTACGACTATCAGGTCGTGGGCCCCTGCGAAAAAGATCCCGACATGATGGATGTGCTCCTCGTGGCAACGCGCACGGAGAACGTCGAACAGCGGCGCGCCGCCGTACAGGCATCCGGGCTCACCGCACAACTCGTTGACGTCGAGGCGTTTGCTCTCGAAAACGCGTGCGCGCTCATGCGCCACCAGATGCCCGACGGCGGCATGGACCGCACGGTCGCGGTCGTCGATTTCGGGGCCAGCAGCACGACCTTCAGCGTGCTCGGCAACATGAAAGTCATTTACACGCGGGATTTCGCCTTCGGCGGCCAGCAGCTGACCGAGGAAATCATGCGGACCTACGGGCTCAGCATGGAGGAAGCGGGTCGCGCCAAGAAGGAAGGCGGTTTGCCCAGCAACTACCAGCCCGAGGTTTTGGATCCCTTCATCGACGACATGACCCAGCAGGTGAGCCGCTCGCTGCAGTTCTACCTTGCTTCCGGCAGCGGCCGCTCACAGCCCGATCAGCTGTTGATTTGCGGCGGGTGCGCCAACATTCCGGGCGTCGCCGATGTGATTTCCAGCCGAGTCGGTGTGCCCGCTGAAAAGGGCGACCCGCTCGGAAACATGAAGATTTCCTCGAAGGCCAAAGCCCAAGCAGTGGCGCGCGACGCCACCGCCCTTTTGACCGCCTGCGGCCTCGCGCTGCGCAGCTTCGACTGAAAGAGCCACCATGCCGCGTATCAATCTATTACCTTGGCGAGAACAACAGCGCAAAATCCGGCGCCGTGAGTTCACCGTGGCCGCCCTCGCCGCCGTCTTCGCGGGCGGTGTCTTCGCGTTCGGCGGACACTTGTTGTACTCCGGATGGATCGCCCTGCAGACCGAGAAAAACGATCTGCTGAAGAAGGAAATCGGCAAGCTCGACTCGCAGATTGCCGACATCATGGATCTCGAGGCGCGCAAGCAGCGACTCGTTGCCCGTATGACCATCATCGAGACGCTGCAGCGCAGCCGTCCGGAGGTCGTGCATTTGTTCGATGAGCTCGTCAAGACCGTGCCCGAGGGTGTTTATCTGACCTCGGTCAAGGAAGTCGACGGCAAGCCGAAGCGGCTCGAGATCCACGGCGTCGCGCAGTCGAGCACACGGGTGTCGAGCTTCATGCGCAACATCGACGCCTCCAATTGGATGGACAGCCCGCAGCTCCAGGTCGTGGAATCTGCGAAGGATGCGCCGTTCGGCGGCTCCAGCTTCACCTTGTTCGCAAACGTGATCGGCGTCGATATCGACGGCGGCGCGCCAACCCCCAAGAAGGTGGCCGGGAAATGAACCTCGTCGAAGAACTGAAATCTCTCGATCCGCGCGATCCGGGCCGCTGGCCTTGGGTGATTCGCGGCTTTTTCGTGCTGCTGATTTTCGTGGTTTGCTCCGCAGTGGCCTGGTACATGTTCGTCTGGAACGACGACCGGCCGCTGCTGCAGAAGGCCGAAGCCGACGAACAGGATTTGCGGACCCAGTTCGAGAACAAGCAACAACGTGCCGCGAATCTCGAGGCGTACAAGGCTCAGATCCAGGAGATGGAGCGCACCTTCGGAGCGATGCTGCGCCAGCTCCCCGGCAAGACCGAAGTGCCCAATCTGCTCGTCGATATCTCGCAAGTCGGCCTCGCCGCGGGCCTGCAGGAAAAGCTGTTTCAGCCGGCGGCCGAGGAGAGCAAGGGCTTCTATGCTGAGTTGCCGATCAAGATCCGCCTGGTCGGCAGCTATCACCAGTTCGGCAACTTCGTGAGCGGCATCGCCGCGCTGCCCCGAATCGTGACCTTGCAGGACATCGAGATCAAACCGCAGGGTACCCAGGGCAAGGACGCGGGCTACGACAATTTGACCATGGACATCACGGCCAAGACCTATCGCTACATGGATGATGGCGATACCAGCAGCAAACCGACCAAGAAGAAGTCGGGAGGTGCCACGTGAGCCTGACACCGCGTCTAGGTGCAACTTTGATCGTGGTGATGCTTGCGGGTATCGTCACGAGCGCGTGTTCCGGCGGGCAGTCCGACCTGCAGCATTGGATCGACGAAACCAAGAAAAAGCCGGGTGGACGCATCGAGGCGCTGCCCGAGGTCAAGCCCTACGAGACGTTCGCGTATACCGACAACAACCTGCGCTCGCCCTTTCAGCCGCAGGGCCCCACGAGCGGCCAGGCGAACTTACATCCGACGACGCGGCGCAATCGCGAGTTCCTCGAGGGCTTCTCCCTCGACACGCTCAAGATGGTCGGCACGTTCAAGGTCGGCCAGAGCTTCTATGGACTCGTGCAGTCCAAGGACGGCCTCGTTCACAAGGTTCAGCCCGGCAACTACATCGGGCAGAACGACGGCAAGATCACGGAAATCACGGGCGGGAAAATTAGCATCACCGAGATCATCCCCGATGGTCTGGGCGGCTATATCGAGCGACCGGCTTCGTTGGCATTGGCCGATTGAAGCCACAGGGAGATCATCAAGATGACTAGAATTCAAAAGCGGATGGCGATGATTGCGGCAAGTTTGTGCGCATTCTCATCCATCACCTTCCCGGCCCGAGCTGCCGATCCGATCAAGCTGGAGTCGATCGACGTCCAGACCTTGCCGGGTCAGCAAGTACAGCTCAAGTTGCACCTCAGTGGTGCAGCGCCGGAACCGCTGCCCTTCACGATCGACAAACCCGCGCGGATCGCCTTCGATCTGCTCAACACGACGATTGCGTTGCCGTCGCGCCGCATCGACGTCCGCTCGGGCGGTGTCGATACGGTACTCGCCGCGGAGGCAAATGGCCGCACGCGTCTGGTCGTGAACGTCGATAACTTGATGCCCTATACGACCAAGGTGGACGGCAACGATATTCTGGTGACTCTGGGCACGCAGCCTGGGGACACTGCGCCGAAGACGGCGCTTGCGCGCGCGAGCGCCGGCCAGGCCGCCGCCTCGGGCGAGCGTTCGATTCGCACCATCGACTTTCGTCGCGGCTCGGACGGCACGGGCCGCGTGATCGTGAAACTCAGCGACCCGCGTACGCCCGTCAACGTGCGCCAGGAAGGCAATCAAGTCGTCGTCGATTTCGCCAATACCGCGATCCCGAAGAATCTGCTGCGCCGCTATGACGTGATGGATTTCGCGACGCCCGTGCAGAGCGTCGATGCGGTGCGCGTCGACGGCAGTTCGCGTTTGGTCATCACCGCCCAGGGCGATTTCGAGCAACTCGCCTATCAGTCCGACAATGAGTATGTCGTTGAAATCAAGCCGTCCTTGAAGCACGCGTCGGCCGACGAAAAGAAAGAGTATACGGGTGAGCGTTTGACCCTGAATTTCCAGGATATCGACGTGCGTTCGGTGCTGCAGCTGCTCGCCGACACCAGCGGCCAGAACATCGTCGTCAGCGATTCGGTGACCGGCAACTTGACCTTGCGCTTGCAGAACGTCCCCTGGGATCAGGCGCTCGACATCGTCCTGCGCACCAAGGGTTTGGATAAGCGCCGCCAGGACAACGTCATCATCATCGGTCCGACCGAAGAGCTTGCGGCGCGGGAAAAGGCGGAACTCTCGGCGCGCAAGGATCTGCAGGAACTCGCGCCCGTGCGCACCGAGTTCATGCAAGTCAACTATGCCAAGGTCGATGATCTCGCCAAGTTGATTCGCGGCAATACCGCGGGCGGCGGCGGTACGTCAGGCAAGAATTCGATGCTCTCCAATCGCGGCAGCCTCTCGGTCGACGACCGTACCAACACCTTGATGGTGCAGGATACGACCGACCGTCTTGCCGATATCCGGCGCATGGTGCAAACCCTGGACGTGCCGATCAAGCAGGTCTTGATCGAAGCGCGCGTGGTCGTGGTCAGCGACACCTTCGAACGCGATCTCGGCGCGCGCTTCGGCGTGACCTCGGTACAGAGCAACGGCAACAACGGCCTGCTCGCCGTCACGGGCAACGGCACGGGCGCCGATACGATTGTCCAGTCCGCGTTGACCAATTTGAGCACCACCGGTTCGGTGTACCCGGTGACGACGCCGGCACTCGCGAATCGCTACCAGGTCAATCTTCCCGCCGCGAACACGGCGGGCAGCATCGGCATCTCCTTGCTGGGCGGCAGCTATCTGGTCGACCTGGAACTGTCGGCCGCGCAAACGGAAGGCCGTGGCGAGGTCATCTCCTCACCGCGCGTGATCACCTCGAACCAGAAGCAGGCCGTGATCTTGCAGGGTACCGAGATTCCCTACCAAGAGTCCGCCTCGAGCGGCGCGACCACGACTTCGTTTAAGAACGCCGTTCTATCGCTGAAAGTGACGCCGTTGATCACGCCGGATAACCGCGTCGTCATGGACATCGACGTCAGCGACGACACGGTCGGCCAGTACATCCAGAGCGCGACCGGCGGCCAGGTGCCCTCGATCGACACGCGTCAGATCCAGACCCAGGTGTTGGTCAATGACGGTCAGACGGTCGTGCTCGGCGGCATTCTCGAGACCACGAAAACCAAGTCGACCGAAAAGGTGCCTTACCTCGGCGACATCCCCGTCCTGGGTCACTTGTTCAAGAGCACCACGGACATCAACAACAAGACCGAACTTCTGATCTTCATCACGCCCAAGATTTTGCGTGAGGGATCGAATCTCTATTGATGCCGTACAGCACAACCGGTTTAGCGAGGAATTTAGACATGCGTAGATTATCGATCATCACTTGGGCGTGCGTAACGCTGCTCGCAGGTTGCGGCGGCTCGTCCTTCACCGGTGGTTCTTCGTCGAGCTCAGGCAGCAGCAGCGGCGGGACCAATACGGTCACACAGGTGGCCGTCACCTCCAGCGCGACCCAAATTTCGGCTGATGGCACGACCACGGCGACGATCACGGCGACGGCCAAGGATGCGAACAACGTCGTCGTCAGCGGGGCGTCGATCGCCTTCACGACGAGCGCCGGAACCCTCACGGCCGCGTCTTCGACCACCGATGTCAACGGCCAGGCGACCGCAACGATCGCGGCCGGCAGTGCCGCTGTCGGTACGACGATCAAGGTGACCGCGAGTTCTGGAAGCGGTTCCGGCAACGTCTCGGTGACGGTCGTGGGCACTCAGCAGACCCTCAGCTTGACCACGAGCACGCCGCAAATTTCCTCGGATGGGACACAGACGGCAACTCTGACGGCCCTGGTGCGCGATGCGAACAACAACCTGATCAGCGGCGTCCCCGTCACATTTTCCGCGACCTCGGGCGGCATCACCGTCGTTTACGGTACGACGGGTAACGGCCAGAACAGTACGATCGTCGGCGCGGCGGTCGCGACCCTGTCGGCCGCGAATGATCCGAGCAACCGTACGATCACCGTGACCGCGACCGCCGGGTCGGCGACTGCGACCGTTCCCGTCAGCGTGACCGGCACGACCTTGAGTTTGTCCGGACCGCCCAACCTCGTTCTGGGTAGTCAAGGGACGTATACGATTGCCCTGGCCAATTCCGGCAAGGTCGGAATCGCGAATACCGCGGTGACCCTCACCTCGGCGGCCGGCAACACCTTGAGCGCGCCGCAGGTCACCACCGGCGGCAATGGTCAGGTGACGTTTACCGTCACCGCCACGAAGTCCGGTGCCGATACGATCACGGCGACGTCATTGGGATTGACCGCCACACAGGCCGTGGCCGTCAGCGGCCAAAACTTCGTGTTCACAACGCCGGCGGCGTCGGCGTCGAGCACGTCGGTGCCGCTCGGCACGGCCCAAAATCTGGTCGTGAACTGGTCGTCTGGCGGCTCGCCGGTCGTCGGTCAGACCGTGAATTTCGCCGCGACCCGCGGCACCCTGAGCAGTGCGACAGCGGTGACCGACAGTCAGGGTAACGCAACCGTCAGCATTACATCGGGGATCAGCGGTCCGGCGACGATTACGGCATCCGCCACGGCCGTCTCCGCGACGACCAATCTCGACTTCATCGCGACGACGCCGGCCAGCATCAATCTCCAGGCCAGTCCAGCGACCATAGCGACACAGGGCCAAAGCACGATCACGGCGACCGTGCGCGACGCGAACAATAATTTGGTTGAAGGAAAAACAGTAGACTTCGCGACCGTCGCCGATATCACGGGGGGTTCGCTGTCGATCGCGGCCGTGCAAACCAACGTCGAAGGTCAAGCTCAGACCGTGTACCAAGCGAGCGGCACTGCAAGTGCCACCAACGGCGTCGTGCTGCAAGCCACGGTGCAAGGCACGACGATCAGTTCGACCGTCGACCTCACCGTCGGCGGTCAGACGGTATTTCTCTCGCTCGGCACCGGCAACCAGGTCGGGGAAAATGCAGGTAAGACGCAGTTTCAGTATCCTTACATTGTGACCGCGGTCGATGCCGGCGGCAATCCGGTGCCGAATGTCGTCGTGACCTTAACGGTTCACCCGATCGCCTACTTCAAAGGCCAATACGAGGACCCCGTCGGCGCTACGTCGTGGGAGCAATACAACGGAAAGACCTACGGAGCCCTCAGCTGTCCCAACGAGGACGCCAATTTCAACGGTGTGCTCGATCCGGGTGAAGACGGATGCTCGGCACCCGGCGTCGCCTGGGATGGCCGGGCGGTCGTCGCGCCGAATGTTTGTAATCCGGATGGTAATGGCAACGGCAAGCTCGACCCGGGCGGTACGGCGGTTACTTCTATGAGCACGGTCACGACCCAAAGCGACGGAACAGCATCGTTCACGATCAACTATCCGGAAGACCAGGCGCAGTGGGTCGCGGTGGAATTGATCGCGACCACGACCACGCAAGGTACCGAGTCGACAGCGAGCACGCAGTTCATCTTGCCGATTCTCGCCAGCTACGTTACCCCCATCGGCCCCGCTGAGCCGCCGGGATTTTACAGTCCGTACGGTACGGCGACGTCGTGCACGAATCCAAATTGATCGAGCGATACCGAGTACTCTAATTCGTAGTGGGCGGCGCCCCGCGTTGGCGCCGCCCCAGTCCGTCCTGCTCCGCCGCACCGGGGGGAGCCCCGCGAGCCTCTGGTAACATGGGCTCCACGATGATCCAGAAGCGCAACATTTTCCTGATCGGGCCCATGGGTTCGGGCAAGACCGCGGTCGGTCGGCAACTCGCCCGCCTGTTCCGGCTCACGTTCTACGACAGCGACGCCGATATCGAAACCAAGACCGGCGTCGATATCGCCTTCATTTTTGAAAAGGAAGGCGAACAGGGCTTTCGTGTACGCGAGCGCGAGTCGATCGACCGCCTGACACAGATGGACGCCATCGTGCTCGCGACCGGCGGCGGTGCGGTGATCGAAGCCGAGAACCGGCGCGTGCTGCGCGAGCGCGGCGTCGTGGTATACCTCAAGACGTCGGTCGACCAGCAGCTCGAGCGCACGCGCCACGCGCGGCATCGGCCGCTCTTGAACGACACCGATCCGGAACTCACACTGGCCGCTTTGATGGAGCGTCGCGCGCAGCTCTATGCGGAGATCGCTGACATCACCGTGTCCACGGACGGTCGCCGCGTGCAGCTGGTCGCCGAAGAGATCCAGGACGAACTGCGGCGTGCCCAGAGCCAGCCCCAGGCATGAAGACCCTGCTGGTCGATCTCGGGCATGCGCGCTATCCGATCAATATCGGATCCGG
>Ga0116231_10004700_pt1 | contig 27497 bp, 19 predicted proteins | sample S1TSphgellanicum_2_FD_89695 | JGI IMG/M metagenome (GOLD analysis project Ga0116231, IMG submission 89695) | Host-associated microbial communities from peat moss isolated from Minnesota, USA - S1T2_Fd - Sphagnum magellanicum MG | ecosystem: Host-associated > Plants > Peat moss > Unclassified... | reverse complement strand
GCTGCCTGATGTTCTCAGCAATCCCACTTGCTTGTATTCGTGGCACTGCAAACAGATCACAGATTGAATATCAACTGTACCAACCTGACCTGAATCAGGTTTTAGGATTTATGAATCTGATACCAACAGGGCAAAGCAGTGGCATCCCTGTTGCAATGTTGCAAAACTCACATTCTTTTTCCACCCAAAATAAAGTATAAACGCAACATAGCTCTGGACTGACATAATTTTCCCCTGAGAATAGTGCTCCTTGAATTCAGCTTGCTGAATAATAAAATCTCCTTGCTTAACTTACATAGGGCAACAGGTATGCAAATTACCAATTGATAGAGGCGTTCTTACTGCCTTCAAGGGAGCTGGTGTTGCAGACAAAACTTTGTTAGGACTCCCATTTTCATTGCCTGACTCACCAAGAGCTTCAGGATCCTTCAGTTGAGAGTGCAGAGTATCAACTCTCTCATCATGGGCCTCTGTCTCTGTGCCCCCTTTCCTCCAATCTAACCCAGCTTCTTCACCAATGTCCTCAGTTGTACTGTCTGACAATGCATTGCTAACCTGCATAACAAACACATGCAAATGCAGTTACCCAGAGAGTGGGTTCCTCCTATGGGGTGTAAAGCAAACAAACAAGGTTGCAGATGTTCACATACAGCATTCAACTGTGGTGAAATCCTAGCAATGACCTTACCTGTGTGACAGGCACCTTGAAGGATGTGTCCTGGTATAAAGCCAGTGGTGAATCACTCCTGAGTTCACTACCTTCAGAGCTCTGACCTGTGCTGCTGTAGCTAGAATGTTTACGGGACTTCTTCTTGCACTTTTGCATGGTCATTTCCTTACCCAGCATCAGCTCATCCACTTGCTCATGAGCCTGGGTCTCAGACGGTAATCTGAGGACATCGTTCAGAGCAAGTTCTTCCCTCTCCAGACTCTCTGCTTCTTCATTATCATGTATAGCTGATCCTACCTGCCATTTCTTTTGAGAGCTTGTCTGACTCATTGCCGCCTTCACCTCCTTCATAGTGTCAAAAAAGCCCTCCTGTGTCGAAGTTTCAGAAGGAGCCCCTCGACCTTGCTTGGTACCCAACATGGGTCTGCCCATAAAAATCAGAACAAATGTATCAGCCAAGCAAAAATCTTCCCCAAAACATAAATTCCACTCCCCATCACTCCAGTGGATCCATCTAAAGAGTACAAAACTCTTTGCCCCCGCCCCAGCTAGTCAGATTATGATAAGATTAGAAAAGCACATGCTCAGATAGCCAAAACATTCACTTTGATAAGAAAGTAAGACCACATCTACATAGGAAACCCATGCACAAGAACTCACTCTGACTGCCAAGGAGTGCCTTGAAGACTGTCCAGAACTTGCATTGGCCCATTTTTCACTTGCTCAGACAAAGCTCCAGCCTTTGTTTGAGATAATCCAGCTAAAACAACTACTTCAATGTTGTCAGTTCCAGCTCCACAGTCCTCAGTGTTATTTCTGTCTTTGGTCAGCACCACTTCCACCTCCTTTCCTCCTTGCTGGCTTCCATCCAGAGATAACTTATCACCATCTTCTCCTGCACCCTCTTCTGGACAATGAGCCTCATTACCTGAACTGGGACACTGATCATTCTTGCCAGCAATTACTCCTACTTGTATGCAACCAGATTCTGCAAACTGTACATTAGTGCTGGCATCATCAACACCCAAAACTTTATTTCTCACAGTTCTGTGATCAGCTGCGGCATCCTCCTCCTCAAGATTCACATCCATGGCCAAATTGTTTTCAGTGACATCTGGAATCTGCGAATCAGTAGCAGCTTCTGCATCCAGACTGCCACTGGCTGTGTTATTCCTTTGCAGCTTCAATACTTTTGCTTTCTTCTTTCTGCTGAATTGCTGTTTCTGTGCCATCTCTATCTCAGGTTGTATCTCCATGGATGGATCCCTTGCCATTTCACTATCAATTCCTACTTGGGTATCACCACTCAGATGACTTGCCTCTGGATCAACTGACTTTCTCTTCCTCCTTTTGTGTTTCAATTGCTCTCCATTGTGTGCTATACTTACATTTTGACCAACTAAAACGTCTGGCTGCTGCAACTCTCGGACTGCAAAGTCACCCTCAGCTGCATTAGTTTCCCCTTGAGTCTTCACAAGAGCCCCATCAAGCACCCTTTTCATCTTCTTCCTCTTTTCCTTCACCTTTCCTTGTCCAGTCGCAATGCTAACACTGCCTACAGGAGAAAGCTCTGACTTTGGCTCAAGCCCAGCTGAAGAATGTGGAGTACTTGCAGAAGCATCATCCTTGATATTATGTTCTAGTTGCCTCTCAGTCTGAGGCTCATTCTTTCCTTTCTCCTTTACTAAACTGACTATATCCTCTTCAGATTTGATGATGTCGTTGGCCGCTATTGATTCAGTGTTCTTTTGCAACTCTGAAATCCTATGGAACTCAAACTCTTCCCTCTTCTTACTCCATGCTTTTTCAAGCACATCACCTGTTTCCTCCACCTGGATCTCCGTCCCATTTCCCCCTTCAGACAAGCTGACTGCCCTTTTCTTGACCTGCTTCTTTTTCTTCTTTCTGTTTAAGAACCCTGCTGCCATGGCTGCTGCTGCTGCTGTAGCTGACTCTGATTCTATTCTTTGCATAACCAATTGAGAACAGGACCTTTTAGTGTCACCTGCATTTTCTTCACTGTCAACTGCATTTTGAGAATCCATTAGCTGTTGAGATGCTTGGGTAGAAGGTGCTTGTGTAGCTGAAAACTTAGCCTCCCTGCTACCCAAGCATGCATTTTCCTCCAATGCTGCAGAGATACCAGACTGGTCCTGTGGAACATTAGTTCCTGGCAGCAATGGACAGATGTCTGCCCCAACTGAAAAATTGGCTTTCTCAGCATACTGAAGCTTAACACAGTGCTGCCCTTGAATATTGTCACCATTGCCATTGTCAGTAGCCAGCAATTGTAACTTCTTTGAACCTGAACTGGTGCTCAAATTGTGGGGTTGACTCTGGAGGTATACTCGGTCATTGCTATGGGCACTCAGATCTGGAAGCTGTACCTCAGCTGTGACCTTACCCTCAGAAGCATTGAACACTTGTCCAATGTAAAGATAGTCTGCCAAACAGTATCCATACTCGGCACCCAGCACCTGTAAGAGTTTGTCACACAGACTCTATCAGACAAAACTTAAACCCGATCTCATGTATCAGAAATCTCTGTAACTCCGCTGCAAACTAAAAAGAAAGCAAATTCCTCAAAACCTTTAATTTCACCCAACTAAAGATAAAAACAGAATGCTATATAATATAGTAGTAAAAATGCCAACAGAATCCCAGAAGACAAACTTGCAGATAAGGGAAGGATTTTGGACCTACTGCAAGTTTTCCAATCTTAACATCTCCCATGTCAGGGTAGCAGTGCATATGAGTGACCTTGATAAGTTCTGCTTTCAGAAAAGACAACAACAAACATTCATCACTTGTTGCCATAGAAAGCAGTAAACCAAACCTGCTCATGACAAAATTTCTTCCCCTAGCAATTTGACAGCGCCTCACCAACAACTATCACTATGAGGTTGTGGAACTAATAATACCAAGGCACCATAAAAGCCAACTGCTCCAGTTCCAAAGAAACTTGCCATCAGCATCTGTCCTCCAAGTTCTCTACCATACTTAATGCTTGACATCTAATTAATTACCGATTGTTTTGTTGCTTTTCTGATGTCAATGATGAACTGAGTGTTATCCCTACACGAACAAAGAAAGAGAAAACTGGAGGAAAATTTACATTACCTCGAAGCTCAGCCACGGGGGAGATCCGTGGCAGAGAAACAATGAAGTGGGTGTCGACATTGGTGTCAACCCAGACACGCACCAATTGATTGAAATCCATATCCTGTTTTTCACCTCTGTGCACAAGGATGCATTGGACTCAGAACCTGGGTACATGACAAAAGGGGAGTGATGGATTGGGTTGCAGATGTCCAGGTTCAAAATCAAAACCCTAAAAGAAAATTTCTTTTTTTTTTAAAGGTGCCTACAATATGAAAATTAGGCTAAGAAATCCCATCTTCAAAGAAAAATTCGCCAATGCACACACCAAGCTCACTCCTCTGCTCTCTCCCGGGTCTCAACAAAAGTCTCTTCCACCAATGCAAAAATTGCTTACATGCACCAAAACTACGTAAAAAACTCTACGATTTTTTTTCCTTGCAAAAAATTCACTGATGCCTAACCCTCCTCCCTCAATAAACATTTGATTCTTCCTTTGAGTAGCAGCAAACCCCGCGACGTCAATAATACCCCTACAACTCGTTGGAGTTTATAAGTTATTGTTACCTTGTGCGAACTACATTCTACCTCCTCCTGATCCTCCGGACACAGACAGACATTCGCACAAATTCTCCTCCCATCGGAATGTCGTGCTGTTCGTGAGAGGAACTCGCAAGCTTTGGCCAGTCAGAAAGTATCGACGGCCATTTTGCTCATGCAAACCCGTGCATCCTTCAAACCCTAAAAAAAAACACCCTTAAACCCTAAAAAAACACCCTTAAACCCTAAAAAAACCACCCTTAAACCCTAAAAAAACACCCTTAAACCCTAAAAAAAACACCCTTAAACCCTAAAAAAACACCCTTAAACCCTAAAAAAAAACACCCTTAAACCCCAAAAAATACACCCTTAAACCCTAAAAATAACCTTCGACCCCAAATATATCCTTCAATCCTACAAACGTCGTTGATTCGTTAACCATCCTTAATTACCCTACCAACTTTACCCACCCCCCAACACACATCCTAAAACCCTAAACATCCTTCAACCCACTACTAAACCTAAACCCCACACATCCTAAAACCCTAAACATCCTTCAACCCACTACTAAACCTAAACCCCACCCATCCATGAACCCTAAACTTCCCACCAAAGCTTAACAACACACCCTTCAACTTCCTATAACAAAGCCTAACCACACACATCCTTCAACTTCCTACCAAAGCCTGACCACACACATCCCAGTTACGCATTTGATGCCCTATTATGCTGAAACTGGCCGTTCTCGCCCCCTGATCAGGATAACTTTATTACTTATATCACAAAACTTGTTGCCATTTTTTTTGGCTACACTTTTGATAGCGTGTGGCATGCATTCCTATTTTGTGCTTTCTTTTAGTGTAGGGTCATGCCCCAGGAGAAGACCATTCCCCAAGCAAGCAGCACCTTCCTTTGGGCACTTACTTGGGGAATGCCTTTGCCTTAAAAGCTTTACCCAGCATAAAAATCAATTAGAGTGCTACCAAAACTAAAATTGGGGTCCAAATGTGGCCAAAAAAATTCTATTCAATTGTCAGTTATTATGCATAAGGGTTGGTTCTCAAATACTCACCTTGAGAATTGCCAATTATACTGGTGAGGCAGGGTAGTTTAGGGTAGGGTAGTTTAGAGAGCTTTTTATTAAATAAAATTATATTTTATTTCTTTTTCTTTTTTTCTATCATAAACATGTTTAGGGTTTTAGGATTGAACAACTTACATGTCTGAAATTCAAATCATCTGGTAAGTTATTAAAATTTTGAAAAGTTGAATAAATGGGAGTTGCTAGTTCTTGAAATGATATGTACAAAGAGAAGTTATCAAGTATAGGAGAAGGGCATGAGTACAAGCCATTCCATGATTTGAGATCTGTGCCCAGGGACGGTAGGCTGAGAGAACAGGTCGAAAATCACGAAAGGGCCTATACTCAGGTCCTTTTCCTATGTCGAGTAGAGCAGAGCTGGGATTTTTTCACTTTTTAGAAATAGTGACAGGCTGGCTAGTACTTTTCGCTGGTCAGAAAATCCCACTTACAGCCTGGCTAGTACTTTCCACTACAGAAGATCCCACTTGCTGAAAACAGGTTTCTTCAGGCAGGTAAGAGAGCTGAAAATACAAAGGAACAATCCAGGCAGTGCTTTACAGATATGAAAGTTATTTGGTTAGTTTTTGGTATTAACTATTGGTATGATTTTTCGTTTTGTCAATGTGGAAACTGACCCTAGACTACAGGTATGTGTGGAATGGGAACTAGAACCAAAATACATGTCTTTGAAAAACAAGTGACTAGAAGTAGTTCTGATTTAACCCCAGTTCTCATCACTTTCTTTGCAATGTAAACCTTGGTTGGCATCTCTAGTGCAGGGTTTCTTATTTTTAAATTGTGATATTGAAAAATTTGACGAAATTTTTCCACTAAACTAAAAAAATTAGTGGAATTTACAATTTTAAAAATCTCCCAAAACCTTTTTTTTCAAAAAAAGATAAATTTTTTTTATTAAAATACATTACTCCTGTGTCTTGTGCACGTGATTTTTCTTGTTTCTTGTTTTTGGTGGGAATTTTTTCATCATTTTGTGTTCCTTTTGAAAAACAATGTGTCAAGTCTTGACAGCATACCAGGTGTTTTTAGGGTTTTCTTTTCTTTTCTTTTCTTCCCCACCAGTGTGTCCTCCCATAATCACAGAATCTAACCATAAGCAAACAAATTTTCATGATAACCAGCATGCTCAAGCCAGTTTCTGCACATAACCATACAATGGAGATGGCCTCTTTTCATTCGCATGGAGAGTGGTTATGAAATCTTCAAAGGGTTATGGAATCATTGGGCCAGTGAGAGCTCACTGTGGTACCTTGTACTACCTAGTAGGTTGCTAATGAACCAGAGGTTGAAGGTTTTAAGAAGAAAAACCCCGTAAATAAAAATCAAGGATGTGAACCCATCCATCCAAAGTACAAGGCAAATGAGAACACAAGTAGACACAACCCAACGAAAAAACAAAAGCAGACAATCAACAAAAATCAGGTAAATACAAAAGAAAACGTTGTTCCAGCAACCAAGGTTTTGGGTTGTAACTTGTAACTCTCAATCTGACAGCCAATCAGAGCATAGAGATTCTTTGAAACACAGACAGACAGAGAGAGAAAACAAGCACCTTTTTGGAACAAGCACCCAGTACCCAAACTATCATAAGAACAGTGGTCAGTGTTTCCACTGGTTTCAAATGAAAGGTTTCTGCATTTGGCCTGTCCTGCCACTCCTCCCATTGTCCCTCTTCATCATCTTCATCATCACTTGGCTGGTCAAGACTGCACTGCACATAGCTGAAGTGGGCCACAATCTTGCTCGTCCCCCTGCTCCTCCCGGGCTGATCATTCACTCCATAGGTACCTGTCTGCAAGCAAGATACCCAAGATCTAGCAGTCTCAGAACTGTTAGGCACTCAAATGGAGAACTTTATGTAAGTACATTTTGTAAATAACCTGCAGGAAAAAAAAACTTCCCCCACTCCAGAAAATCTTCTCAAGAAACAAAGATTCTGTCATAATAAATTAACTACCCACCCATCTATTGATTTTCACCTACTTACCCTATTTATTATAATGGAGAAATAATACAGGTGGAGGAAGGAAGTTTTCTGCTTACTTCTAAATGGCATCTTTCTCTTTAACTCAGCATTTGAAACTCAAAGTACTTTGAAATTTTCCAGAACACTAAAAAAGGGTTCTGGAACTCGCTCACTTGCTCTTGTCCCATAGCCAGTTTAGCAGTAAAAGAGCTTTTTCTACAATCTCCAACTTGTCTAGCAGAGCTAGCTACTCTGCACATTGCAAGATTGAATCTCATCTGTGTAAAGCAGGTACAGAAGATGGCAACAGATGTAGATGTAAATTCACTGCACAACAGACTACAATTTAACCCCTCATTTAGCAGTCCATTTTCAGACTCATCTGCACTTTCAGTTGCTACTTCCTGGACAGATGTTTTCTGCATGGGATGCTGCCTGCTTGCCCCAATTACAAGTGGGGCCCATTTCAGTTTGCATGTCGTGCAGGATCATGTGGGGCATGCAAAAATATATCAAGCAAGAGAGACTGCTTCTCCTATCAAATGCTGTTCCACATTGCAATGGCATATGGAAGGGTGCCCATGGCCTCCTAAAAGTGGCCTCTAGTTCCACAACAAATCCCTTAAATCACTTGTAAGGAGTCAACAAAGGCTTCCCTTCAAAGTGGGCTTCCAAATTGCTGACCACAAGGTCTGCCATATCCCGTGTTGTGTCCCAAGTGTTACATCCCATATGTGGCGACAAAACCACATTGTCCATGTTCCACAACTCTTTGGGAACTCGTGGCTCCTTTTCATACACATCTAAACCAGCACCACCAAGACGCCCCTCAATCAGTGCCTTTATGAGCTCTTGTTCATCCACCACTGCACCTCTTGCAATGTTGACAAGGAATCCCTGAAATGTCCAACAAAACCCTGCATTCAGACATCCAGTATCTAATGCTCTCATTTCAGTCTCCCTTGCACCAAACATTTTACCATAGATAGTTGCATGTCACAGGATGGCCCCAAAACTGAAAGTGGTCATTTTTCATTGTGAGATCAAGACATTACTTACATTAGGTCCCAGTGCATCCAAGATTATGCGACCGACAATGTGGGTTGTCTCTTTGGTCAGAGGGCATGTAAGGACAAGCACGTCCGAATTCTTTGCAAGCTCTAATAAAGTGCCATAGTACTTGTAAGGAACACCAGTCTTCTCTTTGGTTCCAAAATATGATATTTTGCAACCAAAAGCCTCAGCTCTCTTTGCCACAGCTGAGCCAATCCGTCCCAGTCCAACTATACCCAGGCATTTGCCACTCATCTAAATATTCCAACAACCAAACCACCAGGATGAGAGCATCTGGTCAGATTGCTGCTGACAAGTGGTGACAACAAACTTGAAACAAGTGAGACCCTATTTGAGACACGAAAAAGCCAAAATTGGCAACAGCAGTAGCATACCTTGTAAGTGAGGGGGTATTCTCTAAGCTTTGGCCAGCAACCTTTGCGTACAAAACGGTCAGCTGCACAAACATGCCGCATGCTGGCCAGCAGCAGTGCTATGGCAAGATCTGCAGTGTCATCTGTCAATACATCAGGCGTATTGGTGACAGCAATCCCACATTCCTTGCACTTCTGCAAATCCACCTGGCATCCATGCAGCAGCTGAGTAGTTAGTGTGCCATTGCTACAATCTAGGGAAAATTTGAACCTTGCACAGATTGAATGCCAAAGGTTCACAGATTCAATGCCCAAAGCTATCCCACCACAAGCTATCCATCCTGAGAGGCAGGATTTAACTGCTAAGCCCCAAATTTGGAAAACATATTGCTTGCCATCGTATCAATCAATGGTTGGGTCAATCATGAATGTCAGACACCAGAGGAGCAACATCTGTAGCATCCCAAGGTGAACAACAGAGACTTATTCCTCTAGAAAAAGTGGAAAGGTTCCTCACAAAAACTCTTCCATCAATATTCCCTCTCCCTATCTTCTTCTCATCTACATCTTTCTCACTTGTGGAAGAACCATGTTGCTCATTCAAGGAATCTACATGGTGATGCAATACAAACCCTTGAGCCACACCTCCCATGTGCAATCACACATCCAATAAATTCAGCACATCATAAGCCTTGCCAAAACCCACAACTGACCAGAATCTACTATCCTATCATGGCTCATCAGTCCCCCCCTCAATTCTTATCCATTCTTATGCACTGCAGCACAGCACATGGAAACAGCAAACATAACAAGACCCATTGTTCTCACAATTCATAGATGCATGCATGGTCGCAAGTAAGAGACCTGACACCAGTTCTTGACCGACATGCAATGCAATGCAATAATTGTGTGTCACCTTCACCAGAATGAGGAGGATGCGTTTCTATCAGGTTGCTGGCCATGATGCCCTTTGCAGCCACAATCGGAAACCCCAACATCTGCTGCCTATTGCTTAGGGTAAAGGAGTAGGTTGATCAAGGATCTGTGTAGCTGTAATGCAAAGCTTTGCATGTCTTACTGACATCACACAGCAAAAATTCCTTTTAGCCGTTCCTTGTATAGCATGTTCTCTCAGCATTCAGGATACTGTTGTAAACACATAGACATCGAGAACATCCCGATAAGGAAGCTCTGGCTTTCTGCTGCTGCTGCTGGTGGTACTGCTCTCTCTCTCTCTCTCTCTCTCTCTCTCTCTCTCTCTCTCTCTCTCTCTCGTGCTCGCTGGCGCTGGCTGTCTGTGCAGTGCTCGAAGTCTATTACCTTAAACACCGGACTTTCCCTTCCCTCTCTCGTCTCATACATGGAATAGGAACACATATCAGAGAGAGACAGCAAGCAAGGGAAGCTTTCAAGATGAGATCCCTTCCTTTTTTCCATTATTCAACCAGGGTGCTGCTGCTGCTGTACCTTATCAAGTCCGACGCTGAAAGAAGCCACGATTTCCAGTTTCGGAAGTTTCCTGATCAATTCCGCGTCCACTTTTTCAGGGCCGGTTGTAACCACTGCACGGATGGATTCCGCATTCTCCATAACATACGCCTCCTTGTCGCTCTGCTCCCACAGCGGGTACAGCACGAACTTGGACTCCAACGAGTCTCGCAGATACGGCATGATTAGGACCTGCATCAACACCCCGGGCTTCACCATCTAATTGTCGGTCCGATTCTTCCCGCCTTCCGCCTCCCCCGGGTCCCGCTCCTGGTGGCTGTGTGTCCTAGTTTTATTGTCGCATTCACAGCCCACTTTATACTACCTACTCTCGCTTCTCCTCATTTGCAAATCAACAACACATTCTTCTCTCCTCCCACTCCGTTCCCTGCTTGTCTCTTCTCCGATTCTCTCTTCTCCTCTGGTTTCTTTTCCCCCTCTTCTCTGATTCCCTTCTCCCCTCTCTCTCTCTCTCTCTCTCTGTGTCTCTCTCTCTGTTCTCTGCTTGTACGCGTGTCTCTCTGCCCCTGCGCGAGCTTGCTTGTGCGTGCGCTCTCTGCGACTGCGCGAGCGCTCTGGGCGAGCCCTTCGAGAACGGAGGCGTAGGTAGGTAGGTGTGATGGATAGGTAGGTACGTGGCCTGGGAAGGTACCTGAAAGGGGAAGTGACAGGTAGGTAAGTAAGTAGGTAGGCTGGTAAAGTGCCTACAAGGGAGGAGAAAGGGTAAAGTGATAGGGTAGGTAGGATTCTGAGGTAGGTAGGTAGGTAGGTAACTGGAAAGAGAAAAATAAATAAAAGAGAAAGAGACAAAAGAAACCAAAAAAAATCAAAGCTTCAAAAGTATCTTTGATTGTGTGGGTCCCAAGGTCTTTTTTGTGGTGAGAATTTTTTTTCAAAAGAAAAAGGGTAAAGTAGTGGGTGGGTAGGTAGTTTAGCAAGGTACCTCAAAGAGGAAACTGGTATGTAAGTAGGTAGGTAGGTAGTCTGGAAAGGTACCTGCAAAGGGAAAAGTAGTTGGTAGGTAGGTAGGTAGGTAGGTAGATAGGCTGAAAAGGTGCTCCACACTTAGATGACACATTATTCATGGATGATGTAGAAATGCCTTTTTCTAACACAAAAATATTAGTAAAAAAAAATTATTTTATTTTTAAATTATATAATAAAAATAAAAAATTTAAGGGGCTTTTAGTTGTGATGATGATGATAATGATGATTTATTTTTTTATTTTTTTTTTTGGGCTTGTGTGATGATTTTCTTTAATTGAATATGATTTTTATTTTCTTGTTTCTTGGTTGTATAGAGTGAAATTTTGAAACATTTCTTTTGTCCTTGTGTGTGTGTGTACGTGAGTATTTTTTTAATCTCTAAAATATGAATAAGAGAACACTAGCAACAAACTAAACAAGAATAACGAAACTAAATACGACATGATTTGCAACCCGTCCTGTTGGTACGAACCTTTTTGTTTTGCAGTGGTCATTTTAACCCCTTTAAAAGCGTTTATTCTCTACTATGGATTTGGACACTGACTATTACTCTTCGTCCAGATGGAAAGACATAAATGGTCTTTGAGTATTTTAAAGGGGGGCTTTTATGACGTCTGTGGGTGGGGGACAGGTGATCATTAAAGGGTATATCTACTTATATAAAATAATTGGTGTCCGTACATGCTTGATTCGGTAATTCGTGATTGGCTGGAGCCCTCCCCCATCCGTGAGTTGTTTTGCCAGTGTTGCCACATTTTGTCTGTGTCATGTTAAGACATGTCCCCTATATATGTGTACATTCCCATAAGAGCCTCCCTTTCTTTGCATGTCTCTCACCTGACTTGCACCCCCCAAACCAAAGGATACTTAGTATGGACTTTACAGCCATTTGGTTTTGTCGAGGTTGCGACTTGAGGAAGGTACAGGATGAAAAGCATCTACTCCTTGTCTGTCCAAATACACAGAAAGTTAAGGAACACTTTTGTTCGGCCTTGCCCCTCACTCACATGAGCACTCTTGCTGAGCTCATGCACATTACGAACACGGTCGCCTTGGCCAAGTTTGTGGCATGAGCTCATGCACATTACGAACACGGTCGCCTTGGCCAAGTTTGTGGCATGTTGCTAATATTAGAGGACAATTTGTTCTCCATGATCTGTCTTTTGTCTAATGGACTCTCTGGTCCTAAACGGATGTAAAATTGTAAACAATAAACAGGTTTTAGCATGTTGAGATAAATAATTATTTTTATTTTTATTTTTATTTTTTTGAGTTCAGGAAAATATATTTGCTTCATTTCCGTCTTCCCTTCTTAGTCTTCGGCATGGCGCCATGCATCTTTCTTCTTTCATGTGTTCAACACAAAAGTTGTATACAATTGTTAGAAAAAGTGAAAATTTGTAAAAGAGGGCTACTACACTCTACTAGGGTAGTACGAAGGAAGTGAATGTTGGAAGTCTAAATGAAGAAAAACCCTTTCAAATGAAAATCAAGGATGGGAACCCACCCATCCATCAAAAAATAGAAGACAAATGAGAACACAAGTAAACACAACCCAAAGAAAAAAACACAAAAAGCAAACAATCAATCAATAAAAAATCAGGTAAAAACAAAACCCTATCTATGCAAAGAGGACTCGTGGCTACAAAAATGACAATCAACAATAACAACAAGGCATCACAAACACGTTGGCTAGCCCTTGCCAATAGATAAGATATTGTACATCTACCGACTGTGTCCACACTCTCAACACCAAAACAATCCGTTCCAATATAACCAATCTAAACACTTTCATCAAAGAAACTAACAACCCACACAAACTACCCACATGCATTTATCTACCAAGCAATGTTTTTTTTTCCTTGGTGAGATTTCACTATTTTTTGACAAAAAAATTGGAATTTTTTTGGAATTTTTTTTCCTAGTGCAAATTTGATTAATTTTTCTAATTTTTTTGTTAAATTTTTCCAATTTTTCAATATGAAATTAATAAATAAATAAATAATAAGAACTTTTAAATTTTTCATCTTTGTACATGAACACACCTCCCTCCCCTTGGAGCATTTTTAAATTTGAGGGATCTTTCAAGGTTGGAAAAACATTTAAAATTTTGTCTAGTGTATTTGGAGGTATGCTTACAAAGCGTAATATGGGAAATTTTTATATTTTGAAATGCTCATGTCATTTTTTCCCATTTTTTCATGGGAAATGTTCTTTCATTAAAATAAAATAAAACCCTCAATTTTAACACTCAATAACACTTTGGGAACAAAGGGGAGAGTTCCTAAGGTAAGCATATTTTGGCTTCATCCATGAAGAACTCAAAGGGATTCCATACCCTATGCTTACATAGGTAGTTAGAAGTTACCTAGGTAGTAAGTAGTATGATAGGTTACCAAGGTGGAAACTCTGATAAATTAGTTATAGGGTTTAAGAAATCACTTGTATTAAATCATTAAAAATTGATTTCAGATCACACAAACTAAGATTATTATTCCATTCATGAAATATCTTGAATTTCTTTCATTCGCACTTGAATCAATTTGAAATTAAAAACCTAAAATAATTAAACTAACCATATATTTATCCCTAACTAATTGAAACCTAGCCAAATAACTAAACTAACACACCTAACAAAAATACTAATATTTGTGTCATAAATCTTTAGATTTAGTTCCAAAATGAAACTATAATTTATTTATTTATTTAAGTTCCAACAACGTCAATAGGTAACCACTAATAGTGCATGACTCCTCAAGAGGGGGTACCCTATTGAACTTGGGGTACTTATTCATTCATGCTTCTATTAATTAATTAATGGGTCCATAGTTTTTTTTTTCAGTTTTAGAAGCAGCCATTTGATTGGCCCATCACCAATATTTTTGGAACATGGGGGCATTCCCCCAACATAAAGGCCTGCATAGCCTTCCCTCCCCCAAAATAGAAGCTAGCTTTGTTAGCCTACCTCTCTCCCACCAACCCCACCACCCCTTCCATTACAACTTACATCCCTAGAAGTTGAACCGTGTCCATACAATATGGATTAAAAAATGAGGTGCTATTGGGAACATCTTATTACTAGGGAGCAAAAATAGGAACTTGGGGAACACTTTTGGAACCTAATGGGAACATCTTGGGAACTTGATGGGAACACTTTAGATGGATCTAAACCCTAAACCATATATGATTTGAAAACACTACTACATGTTCATTTTTATGTAGAATTATAATGTCTTCAACATTTTCAACCATGGTTAGGTAATTTTATTTATTTATTTAATTATTTATATAAGTGTTGTGCAATAATTTGGATAAGAATTGTGCTTTATTTTCCAATTTTTGGGTAACCAATCGGACCAGTTGGGTCATTGAAATTCTTTTTTAAAAAAATAATAATAATCCCAATTTTATGCAATTAAAAAATGGAACATATAGTTTTGTCCAAACTTTCATGTCCTACGTGGCTTTGAAAACCCAAAACAATGTATAGATACCCAATGTATTTAGGTTATTGCCACATTTATAATCATAGGTTTCGGATTTGGATATTTTGATTTTGGGTATGTACCAATTTCATTGTTTGAGATTATGCTCTCCGATAATTAAGATTGATCAACCCATTCATTTCTTTCATTTTCTATAGTGACAATTTTGAATGGCCTTTTAAATCTTTGGTTTTCAAGTCCTTGCATTGGTTCATTAAAAATTTTGAAACCATTGGACTCTAGTAGCACATGTAGTTCTCCTAAGCTCCTTGCATTTGTTATGGATGACATTAGAATGGTGGTGGCTAGTTGGCAAAAGAATGTATTTTTATTTACAAGATTTGATGTGCAATTTGTATGCAAATGCCTTAACTACGGGCCTAAAATCTAGATCCACTTAGAACTTGGCTTTAGAATTGTCACAAATAAGGATCTAAAATTGGCTTTACCTTAAAAATGGACATGACATGCCGCATAAAACCTATAATCATCCACTTAGAGAATTAGCAATCTAAAAATTTGGACTTGGACCCAAAACTAACAAGTTTTTTTCTCTTTAAAAATATTCCCAAAACTAGCGGGTTGTCCATTGGTAGGGATCCAAGCATGAGTTTTTTTTTCAATTTTGGGACATAAAACATTTGGCAAGATTTCTAATAAATATGGCAAAACTAGTCAAATTTGCACTTCAAGAAAACATATTCCCAGAGTTTTCCCAATTTTTTGGGTCAAAAAATAAAATAAATTGTCCAATAAAAAAAAACACTAAACCCAACTTCGACTTTTATATTCAAGTTCAAGTTGTTTCTACTTGCATTGGGTTCTTGTCAAACTAGGTTAAATCAACAACAAATAGGTAATATTAGGTTTTTTCCTTGGCTATTGCAAAACCCAAAAATAAATCAAAATAAACACACCCAAAATCATTTTTTTAATCCATCCTCATCATAGGTTGGAAAAAAGAAATTTAATGAAACATGTATTGTACACATTATTTTTTCATTATTTGTTTTTGGAGATGGATTAATTAAATATTCCATTTGGAACAACATTAATTATATGTGCAAAAATGACCAACATTTTACTCATTACAAATGTCATTGCTTGATGATAAATCCTAAAAAATCTTACAATCTAAAAATTATTAATTTTTTATTATATGAATATAAAATATCCTTGTAATTTATGGAAACCCTTAAAACCATTATTGACATTATGGAATAGGATAGAAGATGAAATTATTGTCATAGAACATGCACAAGTGGATGAGATTAAATGGTTTGTATTTCTTTTTAAGCTCATTTGGTGATCCTTAAATTCCCTTATACAAATATGACCTACAAGGAAAAAACAATCTATCTTATTTATTACATAATTTATTGTACATGGATGTCATTTGTGTATTTTATTTTATTTTTAATTCTTATTATACATGGGCATCTTTGACATTAATTATACCTTATTATTAAAATTTATGATTTTCAAAAGCAATTTAGGCTATTTTTTGCTTTTCATTTAGGCAAATTGCTTTAATAGTTGATAATCGACCTTAGGCTTCCATTGACAATTAAAATTAACATGAATCATACTTGGAAAAAACATCAACTTTCAAAAAATATTGACCCAACCCACTTTGCTTGTCTTGGGTAATAAAAATTGGAACGTGCATTTTTAATTCATTTTCTCCTTTGAGGTATGTGGGCTTTATGTTGTTTAACAAATCACATGACACGCCCCCAAGTTCCTTGTTAGACCCAAAATAAATCCAACTATGTCAGAGCGGAAATAGTTGGAACTCGGTGCCGCTCCCAACTTCTAGCACTAAAGGGGGTAAGAAGGGTGTGCTGAAAGCTCCGAAAGACAAGCTTATTTAGTTAATCGGTCCTGCATTCAAAAACCAATCAACAAGTTGGTTAGTTCACATTCGGAACACTCTTGGTGTTGAAACAAGCCACGGCAACCCTCGATTCACTTGACTCACCACGTCCCGGACTAGAGGAAGCCACCACTTTCCCCCATATAGTATTATATGTGTCTCTCCACTGCACTTGCATCCGAATGGCACTTTTTCTTAGGACTCCCAAAGTGGAGTCCCGAAATTGTCCCGGTTTGGACTCCCGAGACTTTGGGCATTCATAACTTCTCGCCCCAACCTCTGATTGGGACAGGGTTTGAAGAAAACTTGTAGCTTTCCTTGAGAGCTTTCCAACGATGTGTCACACTCCACCTGCACACACCGTGATCAGGTCGATTCCCTACTTTTAGTGGTTAAGAGTCAAATTGCCAATTTGACTCCCGGCCCTTCTTTGAACCATAACTTGAGCTGCAGTGTCCAAATGGCTCATGCGAAACCATTTCGGACATCTACAATTCAAGACTTTTCCTACGATATAAAGAACACCTCAATGCAAGGTGTTTTGACCCCTACAATTGCGTTTTGAATTTTTGGGAGTTTCGGAGGACTCCCAAGTCCCATTTTCGGGAATGTGAATGACGACCTCACACTTCCCTCAAAGTGGGGTTACGACAATCATGGCCATATACCTTGGGAGAAAGATGAAACATTTATATTAAAAAACATTATGAATATATGACATTTAGATTATCATATTGCATTTGCAATTGGTGTTGAATGTCATTGTGTAGCTTTTAAGTTGCAATCAGACCTTATTATTATATACTCATTTTCATAATCATTTTTTTCTATATTTTTTCATTGGAGGTTAGGTGGAACGTGTGTGAATGACAATATTTGATTACTTAAACAAGTCAAGTAAAGTAAAATGAAGATTTTACAACAATATCATTTCATGTCGCAAGAATATAATTTTAAAACAAGGATGCATGGTACACAAATGTGATTAGTAAGGTTTGATCCCTAGATTTGTTTGAAATTTTTCTTTTAAATCATTTGGAAGAACATACATGTTTGGTTTAACATTATACTCTTAAAATGTACCATGATGATTATCATAGTTGTGTTTTTCCAAAATATTTCTCTAAGAAATTTTTCAAGAAACTAATGTGTCAAAAAAACAAGGATGGTGCTAGTGCCCTATGTGATTATGAACTTTGTGAAAGGAAGTACTTCAAAGTAGGGTCATATCACAATGATGCACATTCCTAATTTTGCACTAACTTGCTTGTTATTCTTATATATCATCCAATCTTTCAATATGGGCATGAATTCATGGTTGTGGATTCAAGGTTCTAAAATTGTTTCAACCATGTTTCCATTATTGATATAATGATGTGCATTGGATGTGTGTTGATTATTGGTGTGATGAATTCACCTAGATGGGGACATATTGTGCACAACAAAATGTGATTGATATTTTTGGTGGGTGAGATGATTTTTTTCTTATTAGGTCACAAATGATAAGAACCCCATATCATCTTCAATAATCTTCAACAAAATGGAATGGGACCATTGAAATGAAATGTAATAATGAATGTGAACTTCAGGTTAAAAGGATAGTAGAAATGAAATTAGACAATTTTGATTTTGTGGGGGCCAAGAAGTATGTGTTAACTACACAAAGTTTATTTTAGAAATTGGAAAACATTAATCAAATGCTAACAATTATTAATGTTCATATTATGGTTATGGTGCAAGTTGGAAGTAATGAAATGGGTTGGTATGGGATCTTCTAATTGAATATTTTCTTCATTTTTTGTTTTGATTTGATCATTGACTACACCAACATTGTTAATTTTAACACCATTTATTTTGTTAACAATAAATGAATCACATGGTTGATGAAAGTTTGATAAAAACAACAATATGGTCAACTTGTTTTACTTTTGCATTGTAATAATAATGAATTTGCAAGGTTTAAAGCAACATTCAAAGTGATTGGGGATATAGTTAATATTTTATTTAATATGCAAAAGAAATTAATCGATGATGACACACCCCCAAGCTCCTTAATGGAATCAAATGTGAATCCAAACTAAAAATAACGAAAAAACGAGGAGTCAGCGCACGCTCCCTGGCTCGTAGCACTTTGAAGGGGTAGAGGAGTGTGCTGGAGCTCCGGGATGGGACTAGGAATAATGACAAGCATCAATTACTCACACAAACCTGCACAAAACCAACACAAGGTGGTTAGTGCATAGTTGGAGCACTTCTGGTGTTAGGACGAGCCACGAGCAACTCAGATTCACAAGACTCACCACGGCCTGGGCTTGGGGGAAGCCACCACCTTCCCCTTTATAATATACTTTGTGCCTCTCCACGAGACCCACATCCAAATGGTTTTTTGTCCCGAGACTCCCAATTGGGAATCCCAAAATTGCCAAAGTTGAAACTCCCGTGACTTTGGGGGGCCCATAATTTTGTGTGCAAACCTCCGATTAAAACAAGGTCTAAAACAAAGTTGTAGCCCTCATCGAGAGCTTTTCAATGGTATGTCGCACGCCACATGAACGCAAGGAAATCGGGTCAATTCTTGACTTTTAGTGGTCAAGAATGAAATTATCAATTTGATTCCCGGCCCTTCTTTTGGCCATAACATGTGTTTCAGATGTCCAAATGGGTTATGCAAGCTCATTTTAGACATCTGCGTTTCAATAGCTTTCCAATGGTATAAATAACTCTTCAATCCATTGGGTTTTGACCCTTGCAATTGCTCTCTGAACATTTGGGACTCAACCAAGACTCCACCTCCCAAAATGGAAACTCCTTTGGGAGTGTGAGGGTTCATTCCCTCACACTTTTCTTCACTCTTGGGCTTCCCTCTTGGCTTGCAACCTTGCAAGCCCTTGCCTTGGTTGCGAGCCCAAGACTAGGGTTGCAACACATGAGATGATGCTATAAATTGGATGTGTTTGGGAGAGTGGTTCTTGATTTGTTTTTTATTCGAATAATGTGGAATTTTTAAATATTGTAGTTTTTCACCTTTTTTTTTTGTTGAATTTATTTGTTTTTTTACCTTTTATTACTTATGCATTCTCTATTATTGTTGTTATTATTGATGTAAATAGTCATAATGCAATTTGATGTAATTTTTTAGTTCTTCCTTTCTCTTGTGGTGGTGCAGTTTTAACTTTGTTTTTTATTTTTCTTCATATCATAATATGTTTGAATAATCAATTTCCCGAATTTGATTGGATACACTTTTAATACATATTAGGATTATTCAAAAATGATGTGATGTGCCCATTTTGTGTCAATTTCTTCCATTAGGTTTAAACCACCTTCAAAAGATTTGGTAAAATCATCCACATTTCACATCAATTGGCATAGGATATAGGGCCTCAGATCCCTTTTGCATTTGGGATTTTCCCAATTGCCATTTGTTAATACCAAATGCAATAAATGACATGCTCACTTGCCAAATCCATCACATGTTTACACCCCATGCTTGAGGTTGATTAAGTGTGTTATATTGATTATATTCCTTATGTTCCAACATGACAACTTGAAAGGTAAACTATGCATATAGATGACGATGGAATCGGGCCTTATATTATGGACATCTTATCCTTGCCACCATTTGTCATTATTAAGCATTGTGAATGGTACATCTATTAACACATGCCCAACTACCATGCTACTTCTGGTCCATACAAGTTGTACCAAATAACACATGGGTCACATTTTTAATTAAAAGGTTGAAGTGAAAGAAAAAAAATTCCCTTGTTTTTTTGGAGGCCATAATGAAATATTCTTAGTTTAATCTAAATTGTGTCAAACAATGTATGTTTTTGATATTTCGCATCTTCCACTAGGAGAAAAAGGGGTGTTTTACAACTGGGTTTACAACTCAACTTTGAGTTGTAATGAACATCTGCATTTCACTATAATTCTACACCCATGAGTGATATCAGACAAGCTGCATAAGTTGCAAAACATCCAACTCACCATATATACAATCAATTGCAACTTTATTACAATAACCCCTTTTCAACTACTATGCAACTCCTTTATGACTATAACTATAATGTCATGTTGATGTCACTTTTCATCCATTCATCAAAATCTAACATGTGGTGCTATGAAATTTTTTGGGTGATTTTTAAAAAAAATATTGATATCCACCACCCATTATGATTGTTCATTGAAAATGGTCTTAGATTATAGCAAGTAACATAATCAAAAGTTGCCACACGGCATAATAATTGATTTTTGAATATGTATATAAATATTTAGGTAGATAAATTGGAAGGTCCTACTTACCAACCAACCTACTTACCTAGTTACTTACTAAGGTAGGCAAATAGGTAGGAAGGTAGAGGGATAAGTGAATCAAAGAGTAACCACATAAATATTTTTGTTTTGTTTTGTGTTTTGCCTTTAGGGTTAAGCTATATGAGTTCATCTCAAAATGGCATATGTATTTTAATGTGAAAATATAAGAGAAGACACTTAGTCCTTTATAATAATTTGTGAAAGGAGATCTTGAAGACAAAGGATATGGGTTAAATGTTTTAATTACACATTAGTTGCAAATTGAGTTGTAAATACAAAAAAATATTTTCACACATGCTTTGTGTTTGATTTGAATTTGTAAATTATACAACTAAAAAAATAATATTTGATGATTATATATGTGAATTAATTATCAATTATTTAATTTAATTTAATAATAATTTTAATTATTTTAAAAATAAATTAACATAACTCATTATTGGAATAATTAAATTAAATTTTATAATTAATCATCTAGCATAAGTATGTCAAAAAAAAATTGAATGAAATTTGATAATTAATTATCAAAATTAATATTAGATAATTAATTATTGAATTTTAATATTTATTTATTTATTATTTTAATTAACTAAAATATAAATATTTAAATTTGATTAATGAAATCATATGAATAGTTTATTATTCAGTTTAATTAATTAATTCATAGTAATTAAATATGTTACATATTAATATTTTATTAATAGATTATTAACAAATAATTCATTATGAAATATTAAATAATAAACATGAATTTGAGTATATAAAGACATATCCATATGTATGCTTTTATTTAATGTTTGATGGAATATATACATTGCTTTTAATTTCAATTCAAAAATAAACTTTCACCTTCCATGGAATTCTATGGTTTGATATGTATGTATGCCAATATGATATTGTGAACTGCAATGTAGTGGAATATCATTAATACAACGATTGAACACCAATCACAAAAAATAATACTATACATAATGGCAACCTAATGGCACAACTAGTTGCAAGTAAGTTGAAAGTTTCATATCTAATGGGTGGTGGAAATGCACACACATAGCATGATCATATGTGTCAAAGTCATACACTAGTTGCAACACTAGTTGTGAAGAAGTTGTTGATTTGGAGTTACATTTACATTAGTTGTAATGTAGTTGTCACATGCAACTAAAGTGCAACTTGCCAAAAAGTCAAACATGGTTGAGTACAACCATATATATAGCATGCATTCCACTGTATAGGTGTTTCTCTTATAACTAACTTGTAACTACAATACAATTCCTTGATTTTCTAACATGACATTTAATTTAATTTAATTTTTTTTATTTCCATGGGATAGTTGTAGTGTAGTTGTATATTAGTTGTTTTGGAGCTTTAATTGTAAGGTAGTGTGGTTAAGGTGGACATAATTTCTCGTAGTGTTTCACAAGCTTTCTGACAACATATTGGATATTTTCTACCATGATGTTAAATTGTGTGATTGAAATTTTTAGTCATCATGGTATTATGCATATATTTGCACTAATTCCACCTCCATTTGCCCAATATGCACCCAAAATGTTGTTGCATGTTGTTTGAAATAAGGTTATCAAATGACATGACACACTCAATTTGCATCCATTGTCATGTTGACATCCATTTAAATATGTCAATTTTATTTGTCAAGTTGAATGTTAAGCATTGTTTTGAACAACCAAAAATTTTCGATCAGATTGGTTTTGATGACCAAAAATTTTCAATCACCCAATTTTTTAGTCACTTAAATTAGCAATTGAAAAAATAATTGGTCACCTCCCCAAAAAAAATCAATTTCCTCCCAAAATAGTTTGGTTGTTGCCTCGCAAATTTCAATAATCTCATTGATGATGGTTTAATATCCACCATTGAACTAATGACTTAAATTTTTTGATTACTATCCAAAAACATTTCGATCATTCCTTGGAAATTCTATCATTGCCCCAAAAAATTCAGCAATCGATTTTTGGTTGCTAATCAAGCAATTAAAATTTTTTTGGTCACCACTCAAAAAAATTTGGTCATTGCTAAAAAAAATTAAATCATCTAATCAACAATGGTTCAATTTCCACCATCAATCCAATGACCAAAAATTTCCGATCACTACCCAAAAAATTTCAATCATTGCCCATAATGTTTTGGTCATGGCTTTAAATTATTTTTTATTGTTGCAAGCTATGACAACTAAATGTTGTTTTGATCACCATAAGGTTTGAAGTTACCAAATTATTTGATTTTTGATCACCCTTAATTTTCCACCAAGTAACCCAACTTAGCTTTGACTTTGGTTGACCTAAAGTGACCCTATTATGAAATGACATTGGCCAATATGCATGCATTGAATGGATGCATTGAAATGGATGTGTCGCGTCCTAATTGATGTTTAGATATTATGACAACCATAGTTTGTAGTTAGTTAGGCTGCATTGACAAATGTTTCCACATCTACTCAATATTGCTCCTTCGTGTCAATCAAAATATGATGGTAGCATTTGACATCCTCCATGGAATTTAAATGTTTTTTTTTCTCTTCACTTGCCTTTGTATCTACTTGCATTAATGTTTTTTGTTTTTTGACAACTTTGCATTCTAGAATTTCAATTCTTTTTTGCATCATGCCTAATTATTCATGCAACACACTACACTTCAACTCCATTTCATGTAATGTGGCATGCATGGTCCCCAATTCCTTTTATAGTGCCTCAAAAGCATGTTCTACAATCTTGGCCCTTTAGTTCACTTCCCTAGAAATAGAGGTGGCTTTTGTGTGCTTGGCCCCTTTTGCATGCCCCATTTGGCACACTTTCATGTCAAATGGATCATGTATGTGATTTCCACCATAGCTTTCAAGTTTGCCTCCATTTGCTTTTGGGTTCCTTAACAATTTTTTATTCATGGCAAGTCAGGAATTACAAATTCCCTTCAATGTATGGTGAAGTTACACTAAATAATTATGAGGTCCATGGCATATTTGGTCAAGAACCTTGCAAATGTCACATGGGTTGAAAATTGGATGTAGAATACTTCTTAAACAATTCAACAAAGATCTCATTTCACAAGATGATTCATGATATGTACAAAATGAATTCAAAGGTGTGAAGAATTATCTAACATGTTGTGTATACATTGGTGGGATTTTCATCCAATTGGACTCCACCTAAAATGTTAGCAAAGGTAGGCATAGATTGTTTATAGTTGGTGCATATGAAATTTGGTGTATTTTATATGAATTGTTGGAAATGATGTGTTTTGAACATGTTGACTTAGTGAATCAAGTTTTGTCAAGGAATCACGATGTCATGTGTGATTATCTTCAAAATTTGAATACTATTGGGTTTTTCATTGAACAGATTAAAATTTCACAATTTTTGGTTCACTTGCATTGATATTGTGATATTCCTTGTGCATATGTTTAGGGCACAAGTAATTACATACATCCCATCATTTCATGTCCCCAAACTATTTCCTTGTCAATATTTTGACATGTTGGAAGATCCACATGTCCATGTTCAGATAAAAACTATTTCAATAAAATGTCATGAACATCAAATTATGGAATAAAATCAATAAATATTCCTTTAAAACATTATTTTTGATGCAAATGGAAACCATCCGCTAGTTGTTTTTATTTTTTTGTACAAAATTTGGCAAATTTTAGCAAAATATAAGAAATTTGTTGAATTTACATTCAAAACCCTAAACTTTCCCAAATTTTATGTGGAAAAACAAATTGCCCAAATTTTTTTGAAGCCATGCCCAAAAAAAATTGTTAGGTTATTAATCATTGTGGAATGATCAAAATAAGTTCGATCATTAGTGGCTTGTGGCAACCAAACATCATTTTAGTTGCCACAAGGTTTCAAGCAATTGAATGACACAAAATTTTTGTTGCCTTACACCTTGCGTTAGGCAATCCAATTTGGTCTTTGACCTAAGTTGTCTTTATGTTGACCTAGGTTGATCTTTTTTTGACATGACATTAGGTAACATCAATGTCTAAACAAATGCATCACATTTTGATGGATGCCTAAAGTTATGACAACCATGTTCCTTGGAAATGGGTAAACATATATTTTTTCCTTTTATAATTATATTTTTAAAGAATAAATAGAATATATTTTAAATGAATACAAATTTGACCTATGTAACATTTCTAAAGTTTTTTTGGCCCTTTAAATCACTATGATTGTTGATAGGCCAAGGTTTTGAAATGACAACCCAAAATAGGATGTCAACTTTACAAATATTCCCAAATCTTAACATCGTTAATTAAATTCAAAATTTTAATATAAAAATTACAATATTATATTAATTTAAATTAATCTCTTTTTATTAATTAAATAAAATATAAAAATATAAAACCATTAAATTTCAAATTAAACCTTTTCATAACAATTTTGTGGACACCTTTTAATCACAATTAGAAACATATTCAAATCAACATTTGAAAATGAAATTTCGATTAGAACATTTTATTGAAATTAACAAGTCTACATCATTTTTTATCAATGTTATGTTTATGAATTTTCTTAGACTTAATAAATTCATTTTAAACCTCAAATTCATTAATATTTGGTGGGTGGCGTGTAACAATCTTTTAATATCACCTTTACACATGACCCATGGATGGACATTTTAATTTGCCCTTTTCTAACCACTTTCTCTTTGGAATGGGTAAACTATTTTTTTCCCCTTCTAATTTTGTTTTTTTGAATCAATAAAATATATGTCCCCCTTCAACTTTGGTCTTTTACAAAATTAGTGAAGATTTTACCCATCTAACATTTCCAAAAAAAACTGAGGTTTTAAACCATTATGATTGTTGTTAGGCCAAGGTTTTGAAAAAAATCCCAAGATGGGATGCTAACTTAACAAACGTTCCTAAATTCAAACATCCCTTGTCGAAATTCAAATTGGTGTGGTGTTTTCATTTAGGAATGACCTAAGCTTGTTGATAACAAAAACAAACCTAGATAGCACCAAGAATGATGAAATGTGGGGAACAATAAAACGATGGGAATGTCAACAAGGAATGACAAAATAACAACAAACAATAACATGGGTGTCAAAAAAGAAACATTCAAAACACCAAAATCACCATGTTAGACAGACACAAACATTTTCTTTTCAAGCAATAAGGAGCATCAAGATGTTGAGGGTTGAGGGCATTGGACACAATGTTGGAGGATACCAAGAAATACATAAGGCCCATTACATGCACTAAAGGTTGAGAATATTTTATATTATATATTTAAAGAAGGGATTGTTGGGAACCATGGTTAAAAGGATGTTGGGGATGTCAAAAAAATTATCTTGAAGTAATGAGGGGCACCAAAAAAACCATCATGGGTGTCAAAAATGTTAATGTTTCAATAAGTGAAAATTAAATATAATATTTTATAATTAATGAAAGTGGAAATGATTTCATGGACAATTTAAATATGATCATGGATTACCAATGTTTCATAACTATTTTTTAAATATTTTTTAATTTAAAAATATTTATTAATATGTTTACCTTATGTCAATTGATCATCACTAATAATGGAAAGCATAAGTTTTCAAATAGGATGTTTCAAATAGGGGTAAAATGTTATAGGATGATTTTAAAGCATCCTTCAAACCAAAGTGTTTGTGATGGCCTATACATCAAGCTTTTGCTATCCTACAACATAGGTTCATATATATTGACATATATGTCAAAAAATAAATTGGCTTATTTCATATTTTTTTTAAATGTCAAAATGTGACCGAGTATTTACTCTTGAACCCACAAGCTTCACTTACAAGGTGATCAGGACAATATTGCTAAACATTATGGTAAGGGGTTTGCAATATTTGTTTTTTTATTTTTTATTTTGTAAAAACAACAATTTTCTATTGGAAAACACACTTTACATTGAAAAAACATGTTTTCCCAACATTACAAAATATTGAAACTAAAATCTCATGGCTAGGGAAAAAACTCTAAATTTTTTTGGAATGTAATTTAACTGTGAAATAAATGTTTAAATTTTAATTTAAACTTCACTTTGAATATGTGAGAAAGAAGTAAGAATAATGGTAAAGGAGATGTTTAATAATCAATTGATTTTGTGAAAATTAAGTTCCATTTGAATGAAAATATTGAACAACATTGTAGACAACTTGAATTCAATTGAATTGAAATTCTTCAAATTAAATTCAAAATGAATTAAATTCAAATTTGTAAATTTTAATCAATTACATTGATTTGAATTTGAATTCCAATTCTATCAAAGAGAGATGAGATGCAAATTGATGTAGCATGTATTGCAATTTGTTTTAAAAGACACGAATTTGAAAAGACATGTTTTCATTCCTCTTTAATTGGCAATTAGTTAAACAAAGGGAATTTGATTAGAACTCTATGGAACACATTGAAAACAACAAGATCCAAAACAATCAACTTGTCATCCCCTAGTTTTGATGGTGGCAACTTTGCAAATTGCAAAGACATATCATCCAAAAAGTTTGTGGGTTGTCTTTCCTTCATATATTAGATATTTTTCTTGT
>Ga0116231_10004699_pt1 | contig 27500 bp, 19 predicted proteins | sample S1TSphgellanicum_2_FD_89695 | JGI IMG/M metagenome (GOLD analysis project Ga0116231, IMG submission 89695) | Host-associated microbial communities from peat moss isolated from Minnesota, USA - S1T2_Fd - Sphagnum magellanicum MG | ecosystem: Host-associated > Plants > Peat moss > Unclassified... | reverse complement strand
CAAGATCTTTTGTCTATGTGAGGACTAGGATCAGCACAGCAGAGCACAGAGTTAGTGAAGCAGCCTGGGCTGTGCAGGGGATTCTCAATATCTGCTTGAAGAACAAGGAAGAGATTTACAACCAGCTCAGTCCTTTTGCCAGGTGCATTCACTGATTCTCCTCACAAGATAAACAAGCAATTGGACAGTCCATCCAGATCTGATATCTTTGTTAATTTACAACGTCTCTATGTTTGTTGCTGCACCAAGCAGTGTCTGTTGAGAATGCAGAGAATGTATCTGAGAGGACCTTAGAGATTTGCACTGTGGGGAGACAAATTTTTTTGCCCTTGGTTACACTAAGACTGTGATTGTCAACAAGGATGAAACCTTGATGTACTTTGGACACTCATTCAAAGATATTTGTGCACAGATTGCATGCATGGCAGCTCTGGCCATATCTCTTTAAGCGTAATGTCTCTGCTCTGGCACATCATGCCATGCAGCAACCACCAGGCTCAGTGAAGGCAGAGCTTCAGAGTTGTGGAGCATTTTCTACCATGGTTGCTAGTCTGGCACTTGCTCCAGACCTACTTGCAGAAGCTCAACGCTTTCTTTGCTCATGGTTCCTTTCAGTGAATAGGTGCTCACACCAAAATCTCACTTTCCTCCAAACAGCGCCATAGAAATTTAATTTTGTTACTAACCTCCAGTGAAGGCTGACTTGGTACCAGCAGTCCTGTGAAGCTATCAATACTAATAAGTCTTCACAGGTTCAGAAAGGATGACAGTAACACAAGAGAGGATTGCTTTGTGAGAAATTGTCAGCTGAAGTTTACTGTTGGTCCTTAGGTGATGGTGGACTTGTTTCTAGAATAAGGATCAGGTTTATGATGATGAATTTGAAACCCAATAGCTTCACATTATTGAGGACAGGACACCACAGAAACTAAATCTAGTGTCTTCACAGTACACTACCCTCCATATGAACTCTTGACTCATGGTGAAGTCCAAATTTTGTTATATGAGGAAACTTTTGAGCATGCAACAAAATTAATAGATGATGAGTTGATCACCAGGTGCATAGTGCAGTTAATGGAATTGCATATGGAGCTGGCAGCTGCTGTTAGGTCCATTGCCAATGACCCAATTCCAATGGAGCTCATAAGTAACAGATTTGAACTAAGTTGACTTCCTCTCCAGAGTTCTTTAGCAGGCACTGCATTTAATTTTAGCAACTACTTATTTGTCCGCTCTCAAGCTGCATGTCAGCTTTGATAAAAGGAAATGGGTTTGTTTATCTTGTTCTTAACCTCTACACTTCTTGCAGCGGATATTGTGATCTATGAGATTACACAATCGGATTGGAGGTCAAATTAGCTGTGGAATGCCAATATACACTGCCAGTTCAATGAATGAAACTAATGTTTGACATGGTCCTTTGATGGAACAAATCAGCTTTGCCATCTGAGGGCAAGGAAAGCCAGCAGTGAAGCATGTGAAGTTGGAAAGGACACAAAGTTGGCTCTGAAAATCACAACAGAAATGAGGAGACATAACATGAGCACTGAGTGTATCACTACTCCAAAGCAGAAGACTAACCTGCATTATGGCCTTGAATATTTAGAGTCTTGTTCTGGCCATGCCTGAGAATAATCAATCAGGCAAAATTCTTGGAATCTGCTTCCAGCTGCATGAATCTGGTCCCTTTCCAAAGAGCAGGCATGTGATTTTTGACCTTCTGTCATGTGATTCTTGAATGTCTTGTGGCATTCTTACTCTACTACAGGTTGCTGTTGCCCAAAAGACTGATCCTATTTCCCAGAGACTAGTTGTCAAAACAAACAGATCAAAACAGTAGCAATTTCGAAAGCTACTACTTACAGTGGGGTTCCACTTCCAATGGTCCCTTTACTTTAGATTAGCAAGCTACAAAAAAAAGTGAAACACACCAAGTTCCAGAAACAGGTACACAATTGTCAACTCTTGGGGCAATGTACAAGATCTATTTAATACACCTGCAATTGCATTTCAAACTTCATCACATGCTTATTGTGGGTATGTCTTTGGATGAGGAAGATGCACAACAAAAGTAACCCTGGATGCAAGAATCACTGTTATCAGTTTACTTGTTGTGAAGATTCTAACATCATCTATGCAGAATATCATTTTGAAAGTGCTTTGAAGACTTGGTGTAAAAGTGAATTGCCTCACAGATAGCTCAACCAATTACATCTCTTCCAAATTGTGGATCTGACTGTCAGAGTTTACAAATAGGATCTTCTGAGGCCACATGGTAACTAAAAACATGTAAAAGCTTGGCATTCTGTGATACTAGAAAGTGGGTGCCGGTTCTTCGACTTCTTCCGGTTCTTCGACGTCGTCTTCTTCGTCTTCAAAACACAGCAGCAGTGTGCACGTCAAGGGATGAGACTTGACACGTTCGTTCATACACGTTCGTCCATGTTTTTCAAAAAATAAATGTTTTAGTTTTATGTTTGGATGGTACTCAACTTTGGATGCTAAAGTTGAACATTTACTCGGAAGTTCAATTAACAATGTTTTGCATGGAATTATAATTAAACTTCTATCACCTTTTTGGCTCCATTTCCTCCTTTGCAAGAGAGTTGTCTTGTATTGCCTTTTGTAATTCTTGTCTTTGGAAACGATTGGTTATATGTTTTGGTTAATTTTTTTGGAGACTTTGTAGCTCAAATGTTTTTCAAATGTGTTATTGCTATGATTATAAAATCTCTTGCACACATACGCACCTATGGATTTGAACTTCTAAAGTTATTCTCACTCTAAATGGTCATATGAAGAAGTCTTTATACACATGATTTCAATTCTTGTTAGGTGTCATGAGATTGTATGTTTAGTTCAATTACATTCATATAACCACGGATTTGATGCAAATGTATCATCAATTTGAATAAAATTGAAATAATGTCTCTTGCAAGAAGTAATTGGTGTGTCTTGATGAATAATATGGGTTATCGACAATAGACAAATCGGGCAACCATGTTACATAAAATTACACTAGCATAGTCCATATTTACAACTATTATTGGTTACATTCCAAGATTGTTCAAACATTTGAAATGCTTGTCATGTAGTAATGAATTATGAATTTTTTTATTATCATATCCAAAGTGAAAGCATATTTGAATGCTTTTGGTTCAAAGACATGTTCACTAATGAAATGATGTTGGGTTGCAATATGTTTGTTTCATGCATGAAATTTTGGATGTTTAGTCAGTGCAATGGCACTTTTGTTACTCACATAAATAATAATAAGAGATGGTTGTGCAATACATTGCCCATGAAGAAATGCGTGCAACCAAATAACTTCTATTGTGGCTTTACATAAAGCCATGTATTTTTATTTGATGCTAATTAAGGCAACATATTTTGTTTCTTGTTGTCCCAATTAACAATTGTGCCAACAACTAACTAATAATAAGCAAAGGTGGAATGTTTGGTGTCTTGATCACCCACCCAATTTGCATCTAAATGACATGTAGGATTGCACCATTCGTAATTTTTTAATAATGAAATCCAGCGTGTTATATAAGTGTTGTAGTATTCCCTTAACTCCTTGCCAATGACATGATTGGGATTTGATAAACACTAGGATAAATTTGAAACTACATAATCATAGTTGAGGCATGTCTACATTATGGCATGCATTAAGGTGTCAACATCTTGGGAATATGGAATTGTACTCATGTGAGTTTGATTTGCTAAGGTCTTTGGACAATCTTCTTTGGTATATTTGATATCGCATTCCATTAATGTAAAAATTGAATGACAATTTACCATGTTATACCAAAGCAACAAGCCTTTCAATCATTTAGTTTGGGTGAACAAAATCCAACCGTCATTATGATTATGGAATATTTCAAGGTGATTTCAAATTCTTCTTTTGATGTGGAAATAAGATCATGTATTAGGTTAATCTTGTTGCTTACTATGATCCTAAAAACAAGGATGACAAATAATGTAATTTATGTGTGTTTCACATAAATGGTGGGACTTGATATAATCCTTTCGAAGCCTTTAGAAAGTAAATATGTGTCAAAGCATTGGTACTATGTGTGAGATGATTGACGCAATCCATATATGGATTTCAATCATTTATAAACAATTTGAAGGTTGCAAGGTTTCTCTAGACCTTTTGGTATAGACATGCAATATCTTTTTATAATCAATATAGTTATTTGAAAAAAAAATTTCAAGATGCAAGAATGTAATTACATGGGCCTTGAACCATGAATAGGATGAAAAATTCACAAAATTATGGATGAAATCATGTAATATAAAAATGATGGATAAAATCAAATGCTAAGGATGATTTTGATGTATAATGGGTTCAAAATTTACGGTTTGAAGTTGTATGGATGAAGGATAAATAATATGAATAATATGAACTGTTCAAAGTTACGTGCAGCATGCTGCATTGGTTGCCAGATTTTTTTTTACTTACTTGTGTTCTTTGCCAATTTTAGCCGAGGTTTATGGCATGGGCATGAAATATGGATATATATAACTCAATATAACCAACAAAAAAAAATTCAAACCCAACAATCCAATTGATCTAAAGGAGTAATCTTCAAGCCTACACACAACCCTTTTCAATTGAACATTCGTAACAGTGGTTCCTTTCTGGTCATTTCCATTGGTCATTTAAAATTCTCAGACATACCAAACCCTAATACACATTTAAGTATTAGTTGGTTTAAAATAACTAAGAAAAAAATAGGACTACGAAATCCAACAATTATTGGTCTTAATATTTTTTGTACACACCTATACACAAACCTATTCAATGCCCTTGTATATTAATACCATAGCCCTTGTTAGTATACAAATCCAGGGTTAAAAATACTAAGCCAAATTACAATGCAGTCAGCATGTGGGAGAAAATATGGAAGGAAACATCTTTATTTCCTCTCTTTAGAGCAGTTTCATGTTTATGCTCTGCTTTCCATAACAAGTTCTTTTCTGCCCATACAGGAATATGGGACAATTCAGCACATTCCAAAGGTGCATTGAAATTTTATTTGTGAAGAGTTGCTTGACTATCTTAAAATTAAAACCTACAACTGGCTCCCAGATTTGTGGGGTCCCAGAACTGTTAAAGATTCCCTGTGTTCAGGATTTCTTGAATGAGAATTGTAACACCCAGATTCATGGGAGCTGAATTGTTGTAAACAACTACACCATATTCAAAGATTCTTGAATGAGAATTGCAACCTGTCTTTGGTGATCTACTGAGATGTTGCCAATTACACACAGGTGCAAATGAAAATTAAGTTCTTCAGAATTGTCGAAGCTCAGCACAAGTCCCTGGTATCTGATTAGGGTTCTAAGAGTCTTGAGCAGCTGAAAACTTGCAGGATGTTGATGCTTCTGAAAGCCTTCAAGCACACACATCTTGCTCTGAAGAATTCACAACCCATACTACCTGGGGCTGGGAGAAATGGCAAAGAGCTGTCCTCGATGGGTATTGAAACCTTGGCACACTTTGTCCCAGAATATGTTTTACAAATGGTTTCCTCCTCTTTGCTTTCTGGCTGCTTGATGAGGCAGGACCTGCACCATTACTGAGCTTTGAAGCCATCATTACTAGATGCTCTTTCACCTGATACAAACTTTCTGCAGCAAGGTGCTTGAATTTCACCTGTTTCTCAGACTCTTTTTCTTCAGCTAGTCTCCAGAGCTCTCTGCTCTGTTCTGTAATTTCATTTGAAGTGTTCCAGTGTTGCACAAGCTCCTGTGTCACAGGGTCCATTGATCCACTGGGGCCTGCTCTTCCTGTACACCCCAGCACTGTGCATTGTCCAAATGGGCTTATTTGCAAGCTCGTTGCAGCCACCTCCTCAACAAATGGAGAACATAGCTGCATTAACAGCTTCTGTTGACTCCTACACTGATGGGGCCACTTATGCCTGCCACATTCACCTTCATCCTCATTTGTCTGCTGCAAAAAAGCAACAGAGAAGAGTCAAAACCTGAAATCCGAACACCAGACTGCAACATGCAGAGAAAAATAGCACTACAAACCCAGAACGATATCTATCGCTTCAATATGATATGTTCTGTGAGAAAGAGACAGACTAGGAGAGCAAGGAGACGAAGGAGTAAATGACAAACTTGGCACCCAGAGACAAACGATTGCCACAATGTTCTTACGGAGGGAAGCAAATGTAAGAATAGAAAAGACCACCCTATTAGGGCAATGGCCTCATCAAATTCACAGGTATTAAATTCCATAGACACCCAAAATGAGCTAAACAGAGCCAGAAGAAACGTACATTCACAGAGCTGAGAACTGCAGTAATGTCTTGCAGAGGCGACCGCAGGTACCCCGTAGGCAGTGGACTCCGCTGGTGCAACAACAACGGCTCCACCACATCCTCCAAGGACACACACATATTCTCTTTATCCTCTTCAAAGAAAGCACCCACACCCACCTCTCCCCTCACCAAAGCGCCACCTTCACCACCTCCATTCCCCTGAGATAGCTCCAAATCTCGAACCATAGTTGCAAACAACAAAACCTTAAAGCCTAAAGCTACCCACGCAATCAAAACACTTTCCCTCTCCCTTCACCACACACACATGCACAATATCTATCTCTGTTCCCCGTCCCTTCCTTTCTCTAAAGGACACTAGTGAGGTCAGAAACACTAAAGGGACAAATCCACAAGCTCAAAGAACAGATCTACACAAGCATCAAAGGAACCTTAGCCGAAAACGCTGAGTCAAGCCCAAGTTGACCCGCGACATACAAACCGCAGAGATGAGTATTGAAGACTCTTGAGAAGCTTGTAACATGAGGAATTGGAGCAATGGAAGCTGGAATTTGAAGGCGAGAGTTGAGAGAGAGAGAGAGAGCGTGGGAAAGGCGGGGCGGGAGTCGGGGGACGGAGGGAGAGGGAGAACAAGTGCGGTGATTGTTTGTAATTTGGATTTTGAAATTCGAAATATGAGCGCTCTCGTTTCGCGCAATATGTCGTTCGCCGGCTCCTTTCTTTTCTCTTTGTGCTTTTGCTGCTTTTGTGGGTGGGTTGGTGGGTGGGTGTATGTGCTAATAAAAAGGGGCTCACTAAGAACAAAACTCCATACTTGAGAGCCTTTTCTTTTTTGGGAGGTCAATTTTTGTGTAAGCTAAAGCCCCAGGACGGGTGCTTTAGGGAGATATGGGAACCTAAGGTGGGAGCTGAGGGAGTCCCAAATTTCTCTAAAGCTTCCCTCCATGGCCTTTACACGGCCTAAAAATCAGGTGTTACATTTTCTTTTCTCTTTCTTGTGATAGCTCCAAATCATGTGAAAAAAATAAAAAATGGCCATCAGGCTTTACAAAAATGAAAAGCTTGCCTCCATTTTTGTAAAGCCCAGCCAGCTATAATACTCTTTTGTAAGAGTATTTCCAGATACACTACAAAAGTCTGGCCCGGTTTTGAAGTGTCAGCATTCACTGGCAAAGTTGAAATGCCTAAATGTAACAACAAACATCATAATGCTTTTGTAATGGACATTGAGTGCACCTTACATGACAAAATTTCCCACTCCCTCTTGGAGTGGGGATCTTACACATAAGCACCTTATGGTGAGGGCATAAAGGTCATCTAAATAACTGTATCACCTTGTTTGTTACCAAGTTAAAAAAGCATTACTATCAATGCCTTCCACCCTTAGGTAAAGACAAACCAATTTTTTTCCTTTGTATTTTTAGGTTGTTCTCCAACTTCAAAACATTGTCGCATTTTTTCTTTTGCAAATTTTGGTCTCTCACTAGGCTAAAGCAATCATGTTCATTATGTCAAGAATAGTAACTTACACAATCCAAAAAATACTCTCCAACTTGTCGTAGTAACTTCCACTGGGTAAAAATTATTCACCAGTCTATCCCTTTTCATTGTCCCTATCATTGCAATGTTTTTCTTTCTAATGTCATCACAGCAGCGTTTTACATAGGAAAAAGGTCTAATAATAAATCTTATTTAATTGACTTTTCATAACTAACTTCTCTAACTTACCTCCAAAAATTGGAACTTTCAAAATTCAGAAGGCCTAATATAGTTTGTACTAGGCCTTCTTAATTTCGAAAGTTCCAATTTTTTTATTTCTCATTTAAAAAATAAGAAAAAAATGATGGGTTTTTATGCAAGGGAAGGTCTTGTTATGTGGGTATGTGGGTTTCCAGATTTTCAACCTCCTTCCAAAAGGTTCACATAACATGACATTTTCTTATAAGTGAAATCTTCTACAATTTTTTTTACACTAGGGAAAACAAGCTTTACAAAATGAAATTTTCCTCCCTCAAAATTTTGTTTTTTTGTCAAGCAATTTAGTTTTTCGTCAATAATAACCTAATTTCAATGTGGATTTCACAAGTTTTCATTGAATGGGATTTATGGCATGCAATGCCCTCTAGTTAATAAATAAATAAAGGAAAAACACCTAGCAAGGGACCAAGGGAAGAAAAAAAGAAAGAATCAAAGTCCAAACAAAATACCACACCCAAAAATGCAAAATGCACAATGGGGAGCCTTAAGAAGAGAAATCAAGAACCCTAGGACCTAAACCCATCATTAAGACCACAAAACAAGCCATGCAAAGAGATGGGCAAAAAAACTTGGAAAAACACCAAGTCTACAAAAAGGCCTTTCCAACTACTACAACTATTCATTGCAAGATAGGGTTGGCTTAAATTTTTTGAAAAATCACAAACACCTTCTGCTTATAAAATGAAGTAACATCAAAAGTGGACAACCTCCAAAGCCTTTTGCCCACCAAGCTATGTTGGCACATTGATGATGGAAATCATCAACATGCTAATGTAAACATCCAAATAGTTCAACTACTAAAGGGATAAAATCATCTTCAAGGTATCGGTCCCAATATGACACAACCTTTGCCTAAGTTGCAATTGTCACATCCACTCCCCAAAAAAAATAGCTTGTCAAATCAACAATGATTACATTTACAAAAATGTGAATATCATCTATTGTAAGCACAATATCCACTCATCATTGCGAAGATTGGAGAAATGGTATCAAGATACATGAGTTTGCTTGAATGAAACATAAAACCTAACATCTTTAATGATGGAGGTGAAAAAATCCCAAATTGCATCATGTATGACAATGCATTTTCCCCCATGAACAAAACAAAATAGGTGTATCCCTATTGAATCTATGGGCTAACCACATATGTATCGAAAAAACCACAAACTGTAGGATGGGAGAGGCTGAAACTAGTGCATAATGTTAAGGAAAAAATGTTAAAAACCATTCAAAAAAATGGGATGAATGGGTAAACAGAAAACCAAGCACCCCAACTTGGGCCTACACAAGATCTCAGCCATGTGATGACAATTAGAAGACAACTTTGAGATGATGTTGGAAAATGAATGTTCATGCACACTCTTTGACATATTCTCCTAAAGATGATCCATTCCTCTTTATAATAATTATTCAAAAGGGGGGATGCAAGCCTAGGCAACTAAAGGTAAAATGTCACAAGCCCACCTAAAGTGAGCTTGGAATGGAAATGGACCTAAATTGTTGGCCTTATGGCCCCCAATAAAAATGGGCAATTGCTTTACAATAATCTAGATGCGACAGTTGGGGCAACAAGCCCTTAGTTCCCCAAGTATGATGTAAGGGTGATAACCTTCGCAAAGACAAGACCTATCTCACCTTTAGAACATGGGAAAAACATCTTGCCAATGAATTAGGGGAACTTTTAAACACTCCAAAAAACATGGCCTTAAAAGTGTCTCAAATACATAAATGAAGGTCGAATCAAATGAAACTAATTGGTGCTAAAAATCCAGGAATGAAAAAAATAAAAATAAAGGTAATAAAACCTTTGAGCAAAATAACAAGTGAGAATCCCATATGCCATCTGAACATCCCCCAACCTAGGAAGGGCATTTATCTGCTAAACATCATCATCCAAAACATCATGGAGAAAAGAAGATGTGAAGGTAAGGGATCCTAAAAAAACACCCAAAACCCTAATGTTTCCAATAAGGGTATAAAAACCTTATGGATGTGTAAACCTTGAAGGTGGCCCCAAAAGAAACCCAAGCAACACATTTACAAGGCTAAACTACAAGGCCTACCAGATCTAACTAATAAGTAAAATGATGAAATACTTTAAATATAATTAAAACACACCCAATGATGTGGGTGTCATTTACAACGAAAGGAAACAAGCAAGATGGGAAATGGTCAACAAAGTTACAAAAGGCATGAAAATGAACTAAGGTGACAAGAAAACCACCCAATGGATCCCCCTAATGAGTGCCAATGGAGGATTGAAAAATAAATAAATTACCCAAAATAAATTAATGTATAAACAAAATACAATCCTTTTATTACAAGATCCTCACCAAGTATCTTATAACATTACACCAAATTCAATCACCAGGTATTTTATTTCCATCACCATGTATCTTGTAGCATTACACCAAGTTCAATGTTCGTACCATAACTATGTTGGAAAAGCTATTAGGTTCATGATCCTTTAGCACCATAATGAGCCATTTTGCTCATCATCAAGTCATTCTTCCTACTTTTCTAAGGGTTAGGCCTTCCTTTAATGGTCCAACTTATTACCCCCACCTTCTTAGGGTGTTGAACTTTGATCACTCCTACATTAGTCTTTCCTTTTTAACAAGAGGAACACCCTACTTTTCTTGATGTGGTGGCACATGTAGAGATTGATACTTATTCTTTCCAAGTAACACTATGAAATACCCTTGCAATGTTACTTGAGGTTGTTCGATCACATGTCTTGCCTTTCGAAACTCTAATGGTGCAATTTTATTCTCAAATGTAGTCTTCTTTGATGGACCAACTACATGAATAGGAATTTACTTTGTTTATATATACCTAATAGATAAATTGGAAGATTGAATAACACATAAACCCCTAGTAAGTGATTAAATAAAAAGAGTTGTGGGGCATAAAAGGAATGGATGAAAGGTATGAGCCAACATGCAACTCGTGGAATATAACCCTTCAAAAAACAATGTTGAAAACATTTGCAATGTCTATTTACAATACCACCCAATCAAGGGAACATTTAAAGCTACCCAAATATCATACACCATTGTTTCACAACCTCTTTTGACAACAACTTTGAACTAATGGGGGGACAATAAGTGGGCTAAAAATGCATTGTGAAATTGAAGGCAAAGGGTCCTGCTCACTAATCAATATAGAACTTTGCCTATTATAATTGGCCAAATGTTACGATAAGGATTAATCAAAACTAACAACCTTATAACCTTGAAGGCCTTAGTTATACTACTGGGGATATGCCTTGTAACAACATAAAAACAAACCAAAAATAATTGGGAAAGTTTGTTAACCAAGTTCTTTCGATCAAATTAATCTTGAAGGTGTTCGAATACCATGTTTGAAGGTTCACTAGTTGAAAGGTGAACTGAATGGATGAATGTTGACTTGAATGCATATTTTAAAAAGTCCAAATTTGTTTTTGGTTGGAATTCCATCAAAGAATTTGAACACAACAAAGATGAATCTAAAGGATGAAGAACCAACAAAAAACCAATGGTTTTTTAAAAGGCCAAAGGTGGGGCAAAGGGGGTGAAAGCCTTCATAACACAAGCATACTCCCTTGCTTGCCTAGGGCTAAACTTTGTCAAAAACAATGGGGTCTCAAGTGGGAAGAAATAGATGGGGCCTTTTAAATAAGGGCACCATTCGAACAAAGGGGGAATGAAGATAAAACAATTGTTAGAACATGTGCATGTAACAAATGCTCAACCTAAAGCTCATGTTAATCATTGGAAATAAACTTCCATAACCAAGTCCTAGTCCCCCTATGCCCAACCTTCCCCTTTTGAACATGTAGGAGAAGGCACTACTAGGGAAAAGTAAAAAAGAATATGCCATGTAACAACATTGTTTAAATCTAGCATTATGCGATTTAAAGAAATATGAATCCCAATTACACCTCTCACCTCAAGGCAACTGGAATGTGTGCATACAATTGAAGCCTTAGGAACCCCAACAAAAAAACTCCAAGGGGATTTAAATTCAATATCCATGCCCAAGCTACTAGAAGGGGGCATGGCACCTAAAAGAATGGGGCACCATCACCACCAATGCAAGGAACTAACCTAAAAAACCTAACATCATGTTTGATGATGCACCAAGCCGAAATGGGGTGAATGCATGTTATGGTTTACACAAAAAAACTAACACAATTTGATAATTTTCAGTAACTATCTAAGTTTCATGCATCATGGTGGAAATTTGGAAAATAATTTTCACTAATTTTTTAAATAGATTATAGTTTATGTCCTAATTTAACATTATTTTATGAAATCAATGCACACATGAATGATATAATAGTTCAACAAAATATTATTTTGATTGTAGAGCCTTGTCACATTTCTACAATTTCAACAAAAGGACTAAAAAAATACATTTAATGATAAAATTTTCATGAAATTTTACACATACATAAAAGAAACCATAAAGAACAATATTTCCCATCAAAATTTTCAATTTTTCTTAAGGTCATAAAATTTAAATAAGATGATTTTAAAATGTTCATTAATACATTATGATATGATAATGTTGATGACTATGAGTTTTTTAGGTTGAAAAATGTTCTTCCATTGAAGAATTATTTGGGCTAAGTGTTTTTTTAATCATTTAACAAAAGTAAGATAAAGTTCTGAATTTTTTTAAAAATGGCAAACAATTATTGAACAAGGTTTAAAAAAAACATTTATTAAATTAAAGGTGTACATTTACAAAAATGTACAATTATGTGTCAATTTCATTTTCATAATTCTTGTGACTTCCTTTAATTTTGAAACCCAAATCATTTATACATAATCTTTAAAATAGTTCAAAGTGAATGAAATCTTATGTGTTACTACATTTCATATTATATGTAGTTCAAAATTTTCCTCCAATTGTGTACATTATAGTGTGCATTCACCCGATGCATAAATGAAACCCAAAAATTTTCCTTGATCATGTTGTTCAAGACTTTCTTTTTTAGCATAATGGCAAAAATTCAACAAAAAAAATATCTTGTTAGGTAAACATTAAATATTTGTTTATCCTTTCTTTGTGAAGGATATGTCTCATGGGTTCTTTAAATGTTTTTGATTTCCATAGAGGTTTTCATGACTTCTTTTTCAATCAGCCTTCAATATTTGACTAATGGGCATTAATAGGTGCAAAATGCCAAACTTGGGTAAATCCAATTGTTAATGTTATTTTTATTGGGAGTGAAGGTTTAAATGCCTATCACAAAGTAGTTGTGGAAGCCTATTAAAGATTAGTTGATTCAAGATTGTTTTGAAATGGATATTTACCATACCTATAAGCTACAATTGATGTTTGGTTCAAAATAATTCACAAAATACAATTTTTTAAATAAAAAAATTGATATTTCTCAAAATTGATGAAGATTAAACTCCATTGGGTTATTATTAGAAATATTCAATACAATGCGCATTTTTTATACCTATTCCTCAATTTTCGAAGTTTTAAAAATTAAATTTAAAATTGTCGAACCTCATTTTTAAAAATATATATATTCAACAAAAAAATGCCAAATATTAGTCATAGGTATGATACTAATTTTATATCCCAATTTTGTGATCATATGTGCATTATTAGTAGTGTACATACCTATGCAAAGGTTCAAGATTGGGTTAGTAAGGGATATTGATGAATGAGTATTTTTTAATTTGGATTTTGACTTTAGGGTTTTGCAAATTACGGTTGTGGAATATGGATGAAAATTACAAGCTATCAAATGGGTGAAAGTAATGTTCTAAACTACATGGAGTTGATCAAATGATCAAGCCATATAAAATTTGTCATCCTTAAAATAGTAGGGATTGATGCACCTTATGCCCATTTTTTAGGGAAAGGGATTAGATTCTCAAAGTTGAAAAACACATATTAAAGTTACTAGTAAAATATCCTAATTACAAGATGAGAACAATCAATTTGAAGATATTAAGGGATGAAACTTGTAACAAAAGACAATGGCCCAAATTGCTTTTTGCACCAAATTAATGGTGAAACCCATTTGTCCCCTATCTTTGTTTTCACATGAACAAGGTGATTAAACCCAACAAGGTTGGAATATCATGTGTTTGTGCGAGTTTTTGTGAATGTGTGCAAAGGTTTTCATGAATGTGCACAAGAGTTTTACAAACTAAGAAAAGGGAGTGCTCAAGAAAATTAGAGTTTTTTAAACTGAAAAAGGGGGAAAAAACAACATTGTTTTATAAAAAGAAAATTTTGAATAATGTGTTTATGACATCTTTAACAAAAGTGTACGTTTGGAAAAGCTCACATCCAAGGTGTTTCATCAAACCAAATGGGGAGAAACCATGTATATGTATATAAACAAGGATGGAAATCCATCCACAAAAAGTATAAGGCATGTTAAAGCAAATGTAAACACACAAAAGGAAAATGAAAACAACCAAAACAATAATAATGAAGTATAACACCTAATGCTAAAAGGGCATCCTCTACCACAAATCAACTAGTGATGGAGGTGTACTAGCTAGTATGTGTGGAAAAGATGAAAAATTATGACTAAACATGGTAGCTTGCTAAAGAATTATGATGGCTTGCACATGTTGGAAGGTTATTGACATTTGTTGCCTATAATAAGATATAAACATTAAAGGTGGTTTGTTGATGGTGAGTTACATTGACATGTACAAATATAGTACGTTGTAGGTTGGGCTACCTACAACGTATTATCAAGAAATAAAAAAGGAATCAAAATGAGGATGGAGACAACCATTTATGTTTGATGGCTAGGGGAATAAAACCATCTCCTAAGGCTTGCTTCGTGTAGGATTGTGCCTTGTTTTGAAAGATAATGTTGCTACATGCATTGTTGTTGTCAAAGCATGTTGCACCAAAATTGTATGAATCGAATTGGTAATAACAACATCTTTTAAGGTTCAAAAACAATCTCTAGTGATGACAATATCCACTCATCTCCATGTATGATGGGGTAAAAGGTGGGAACTTTCTCTTTGTACATGAGCTCCACTCTACAATGCGATAGTTGCAATGTTATTTCAAAATGTATCGTGGGCTGCAATGCACATATTCCGGCATGGGGAACATAACAAATGGATACCCAAATCATTGATGGTATGAACACACTGACATCATGAAAGATGTGCAACCATAAGATGTGGTACATTGAAACAAATATGTAACATTGTAAGGAAATGGGTTGAAAACAAACAAAATGAAAAGGTTTTAGGATGAATTAATAACTAATCTTTTGATATTGGACCTGCATAGGAACAAATATGTGTTTGCACAACATCCAAAAAAATCTACTATAAGCAAAATAAATTCCTATTCATGTAGTTGGTCCATCAAATAAAACTACATTTGAGGATAAGATTGCACCACTAAAGTTTCGAAAGGCAAGACATGTGATTGAATGACCTCAAGTAACATCGCACGGGTTTTTCATAGTGTTACTTGGAAGGGATAAATATTGATCTCTACATGTGCCACCACATCAAAAAGAGTAGGGTGATCCTCTTACTAGAAAGGAAAAATTAGTAGGAGCAATTAAAGCCCAACATCCTAAGAAGGCGGGAGTAGCAAGTCGAACCACTAAAGGAAGGCCTAATCCTTTAAAAAATAGGAAGAATGATTTGACAAGCAAAATGGTCCACTATGGTGCTAACGGATTTCGGACTTAATAGCTTCTCCAACATAGTTATGGTATGAGCATCGAACTTGGTGTAATGTTATAAGATACATGGTGAAGATCCTATAACAACAAATTAAATATTATAATTATAATAATTAATTATTTTAATTAATTAAAATCTATCCTAGGCTAAACTATAATAGACTAGCTAACATAGGCTAAGTAGATAGATAGGATCCTATTTATTTTGTTGGGGACAAGTCTTTTGATTAGCTCATTCCAAATGGCACATGGACTATGTTTATAGTGTAGACCATGAACCTAGTCCATTCCTTCACCTATTTATATATTTTATAAGTTTGAAGTTGTAAACAAAAGATATGAGATAATTCTAATGGAAGGGAAACATTACAACACTATCACTATCACATCCTTTATCCCATACAAAAAATTATCATATATCCACACAATAAAACATTTATTATTTGATTATTCACTACCTACTACCTATCTTACTTACTACATATTACCTTAGCTACATACCTATTATCTATTATTTAACTTACATTTAATAAATAAATTACTTAACCTACCTAATTAATTAATTAATAATATTATTATAAAAATCATATATCCACATAATAATTTAACTTACCTATTACTTATTACTACTTATTTACTTATCACATATTACCTAGGCTACATATTTACTATCTACTACCTAGCTTACCTAATAAATTAATATCCCAACTTACATTTAGTAAATTAATTGTTTAACATAACTAATGAATTAATCAATTAATATAAAAACACTCGGACATATCCACAAAATAAAATACCTCTTGCTTAACTTATAACCTACCTACCTATTACCTAGTAGTAGCTATCCTATTTATTACATACTACCTAGGTTACATACTTATTATCTATTACCTAACCTACCTAATAAATTAATCACCTAGTCTACATTTAATAAATAAATTGTTTAACATCTAGTTAATTAATTAATTAAAATGAAAACATGATCACATATTCACATAATAAAGTAATAAACCTACCTACTACTTATCCTACTTACTACCTAATTTACCAATTAATTAATGATTTAGCCTACCAACTACTTACCTAACTTACCTAGCCTAACTAGGTTTAACCTTCATAGCCTAACCTATTAGTTACACCTAATAAATTAACCTACTATTACCTTTAGATAATTTAGGTGGATGTACATAGGCCTACTTAGTTTAATATAACCTATTAAACTTAGCTAACTTAATTTACTAACTAGGTTATAATAACATTTTCTAATAAACTATTAACTATTAATTATTATATCATAGAAGACCCATGGACAATTGTAAAAACAACCCATGGATGGGTGAATGCACGGTATAGTGGCTTAGAAGTGGCAAAAAATACATTTTTTATAAATCCATATAAGATTTTTTAAAATTATTCAAATGAACATGGTTGTTATTTTAAAAAAATTAGTATTCTAATATTTGAATAATGCATGTTCGATCACCTACAAACCTTCCCAAATCTATGTGAAAATTTGTATTTAATGTAGCGAATGTCATTTTTTGATTTGGAAGTCTTAAAAAGGAAACCCGTAAAGTCCAAAGGAATAATGCCCCATTTAAAACTTTCAAAAAATATGTTTTTGGGACCAAAAAAATTGAAAAGCAAACAAAAATTGCAACTCATATGGACTTATAAAAATATGGTTAAATTTTAACCATTCAAAAGTCCCTAACTATAAAATAGTATATGTTTTCAAAGAAAAGATTCTTCATATGAGTTTATCATCTTATATACATTATATATTGAATCTCAATAACAAATTTGGAATGTGAGTGAACATAAAGTTTTCCATTTTGTGATGTTTTAGTTAAATAACTAATCCATATTTTACGACTTCAAAAGTCCATTACTATTAAAAAATTAATTTTTTATTAATAAATAACCACATAATTCTTTTCATAATGAAATTTGTTAGTTTAGATCCGAGTCCCAATTATTAAATCTAAGGATATATTAATCACCATATGCATTTGAATAAAAGGTACTTAGGCAAAAAACATTGTTTCATCATAAAAGTGAACCACTGTAGTTTGCATCTACCGTAAAAGAGATAATAGTCCAATTGAAATAACAAAGTTTGTCACATGTGGTTTATGTTTCTTTGTTCATCTGGCAGAATATACTATTGTAGTTGAAAAACCTTTCATTTGTAGTTGCAAAAATAACTATGTTATTATCCATCAATGAATGTAATCAAAATTGGATGACATTGTTCACTTTTCATCTACATTTTCAATGAAAATCATATTAGTTATAAGTTGTAGTCACATTTACAACTATAATTTGGTTCAACCCTTCTTATAATTGCATATGTGACTAGAACAAATTACAACCACATGGACATGTAGGACTAACACACTAATAGTTGTAAAATTAGTTGATTTGGACATTAGTCACATAATAGTCGCAAAAATATGGTCAGAATGGACAACATTTCTTCTGGTGCATATAAAGTAACCACAACTAGGAGAAGGAACATGTGAACATTGTTTATGGGATGGGTAGGCCCCTAGTGTACATATAGATGATTGAGGAATAACCTGTGGCTAATGAGATAAACAAGATGTGAAATATAATGATAAATTAAGTGCAATTAAAACGATTAGATGAGGCAAAATAGATGTGATGGGATTCACTAAAGGAAAGGGCGAAGATGTTTCATAACAATTTATACAAGTCATTAAGATATTGAAATTGTGTTATGATACTTATGGGCCTTTGATGGCAGTGAAATTGCGAGGTTTACCATGCGTATACACACTAATTAACAAGGCCATGAACCCTAAACCATAAATGTAAGGGTTTTTTAACCTACCTTTACAAAAAGAGGTGGGTCCACTTGGTGGTAGTTTTATTGTTACCAAATACCTAATACCTACCTATTGGATAAGCTTTGTCCCACCTACAAGATTGTTGCCCCACCCCCTTCTATCCTTCCTCCCCTTCTCCCCTTCTCTCTATCTATGCCTTTGAGTTCCTTTTTTATTCTTGCTTGTTTGTAGCCCCCATGCCCCCCACCATGCACTTCACTAGGCAAACCATTCGTCCGTCGTCACTCTAGCCATTGGTTTGTGGTGCGCTTTGGAGAGGAGGAGATGCATGAAGGGTGGTGGGATAGAAGCAACAATAGTGACTATTGCGAGTGATGGGGTAACAATAGCACCAAGAGAGAACTAGAAATGGTGGTAGTAAAAGATGAGGGTTTTGCAAAACCATAATAAAAACCAAACAACAAAAGTTGAAAGCTACAACCCATTTTAAATCGTCTATGGATAAAAGATGGCAAAGGCTTTTAAAACAATTCTATGGGTTGTTGGGTTGTTAATTTAACCACAAATCTTGCAACAAAACATGATCCTCAAAAGAAAACAAAACTAATTGGAGATGCAAAAAAGAATAACATGCAACATGATGTTTAACAAGTTCTAAACATGAGGAATAATTTAATCAAAACTTTGCAATTTCCATCTCAAGTTCATAAAAGTGTGGAGAGCCTTGTACATTGATTTCATGTTTCCTTTGGGAGCCTTATAGACACTTTTAAAAACATGGGCACATCCCATATGTTGTTGATTTGTGTTATATTACAATTACGAGTTATGTAAAAACCTTCAAATGCATGGATAGACCTGCATTGGTTTTGTATTGCCTTGGGAGTCTTGTAGACATCTTCAAAGAACATGGGCAAACCTTACATGGTCTTGATTTGGTTATGTATTGCCCTTGGGATTGTTGTAAACACCTTCACAAAAACATGGGCAAACCTTACATGTTATTGATTTATGATGTATTACACTTGAAAATTGTGTAGACACTTTCAAAAAAAAAGGGGCAAACCTTATATGTACTTAATTTGTGATGTATTGCACTTGGGAGTTATGTAAACACTTTTTAAAAAAACATGGGAAAACCATATGTTCTTGATTTTTGATGTATTGCACTTGGGAGCTAGGTAAACACCTTCAATTGCCATAGACAAACCCTAGTTGTTTCATTTTTAGTTTTTTGTTTGCATTTGCCTCGATGTATTTTGATTATTGTTCATTGCCTTAAGTTTCTACATACTTCACAAAGCAATGGATTACAATAGATGTATATGTTATTATGCCAAAAAAATGGTTCTTATGAAGAGGACATATTGCAACATAGTCTAAATAATGTCCAAATTTAGTCCTACATAGTCATATGCAAATGCTAATTGTTGCACTTTATGCGACTGTAGTCATATAAATGACTACAAAATATGACTATGTGACTAGTAGTCATTTTGAAAGAGGTGACACATATCACTTTGACCTTGTTTGACGAACAAACCTAGTTAGACCATAGGTAATTTTTTAAATTATTTAACTTTACAAATCATTTCTCATTTTTCTCAATTAACAATTAGGTTATTGCTTGTTACATCTACTTAACTACCATGTACTAAGTAACTAGGGCCATACATCTTCTCAATTGTCCTATAACTACTCATACATAATTATGAAAATTTTAAAACTAATTTTTCATACAAATGATTTTAAGTGTTAATTGCATCTCCATAGTCTCCTCCTTTTTGTAGACCTTATTCTACAAATAGTCTCCTATGGAGACTAACAACAAAACCCCCACATTCCTTTGTCTTAGGCCCATTCAACCTACTAACTATTTTCTAAACATAGAAAAACTGCAGAAAGTATCAACATCATCTTTACTATTTTCCAATATGAAAGACAAATCCTTGTCCCGATTCACATTACTCCCACAATGAACATCTTTTCATAGAAAATTAAAAATTAGGAACATTAAAATATATTTCTTGGGCTTATTCATAGTTGGGGGTTCACAAAAGAATTTTGTAACAAATAATAAATAAATCACATAATCTAATTTTGAGTGTTTATAATAATTATCACATTAGAAAAAATTATAGTGTGTAGTTGTATGCTTACAATTAAAATAACATTATTTAAAGCAAGGGTTCAATTGGCTAATAGGAGCCATTACCCCAAGGATGAATTAATTTTTTTTTTAATTTAAAAATTTATATTACAAAATATGTTTAAAATCATGATCTACAAATCAAAATTTAAATCATCTTGATTCATATGACCCCCAAAGAAATTGCATTATAATAAAATTTAAAGATATAAATAAAAAATTATTATGAAATTATTATTTTCAAACGTGTTGTAGTATTTCTAGAATTAAAATTATTTCATTTTAAGCAAAGGTTCAATTTGGCTAATAGGAGAGGGACCCCCTCCCCCCCCCCCCGAGGAAAAAAAACCAAAAAGAAAAAAGAAAAAAGAAAACTGTGGAAAGAAAGTGGACAAGAAGAAATTTCGACATCCCCAAATGCACATCCTGTTGTATTGTGAGTGGACAAAATCTCGAGAAGTGGCCACATTCCACATCCCCAAATGCTGACGTGCTGCGTTATGAATGGTCAAAACTCGAGGGAACTGGACAAGCCGGCCACACCCATCTCTCTCTCTCTCTCTCCGTCCTCGTCGATGCCTTTGTTTGCTGCGGTGAATTCGGAATCTCTTCTCTCGGCGATGGCGATAAGGATGTTTGTGTCGCTGCACGCATTCTCGTGATCTGCGATCTTTGGATCCGCTTCGCCGAGTATGTAAAATTAGCATTCAATCGCCAATTTTGATTCCCTTTCAATCTTTCCTTCATTCACAAGGGATGCGTGAAAAAAGAAACTCTTGTGTTTGACGATTCGTTCTTCCCAGCAGCAATCGGGCCGTGGATGTTAGCGTCTGGATCGAGCAATTAAAACGTGAATTCTTGTCTCTGAGTGATCAGGTTCTTGTTTTTGAGAATTTTTTGTTTGGATATATGTTTGAGATGTCGAGAAAGATAGATGCGTAGTAGTAGTTATTGTTAGGGTTGTGATGCTGGTGGTTTTTTTTTTCATCAGGAAGCTTCAAATCTGATCACCTTGTACGCTCCGGTTATTTTGTGATTTGTTAGAATACGCGGTGATTGTTTTTTCGAGAGTCCCCTTGGATGGTTTATGGAGGCATATTGCGGTGTTCTTCGTCTTTTTCTCCTTGTCGTTTGTTGCTAGCGGCGGAGGTTCGAGTGTTGTGCGTGTGTTTTTTCTCCTCATACCTTTGTGCAGGTGTTTACCTCCTTGTGCTCTTCTTGATGAAACATGGAAATTGCCGGATGACAGCAGAATTGTGAATGGAGCCCCTTTTTTGTGGGGGAATTTGAACTCAAAATGACATCAGATGCCACAGAGATGTTTTGAGGGGAGTACGGCCTGAGAGCAAAAGAAAAGAAAAAGAAAAAGAGAACAAGTAAATGGAGTCTGAGAATGCAGTGATGAACAATGGGACATCCACAGGAGCTCCAGTTGCAGTCACAGCACCGCCACCACCACGGCTCAATGATCAGACATTGGAATCACTGAAGCTCGAGCATCAATTGGTGAAGGTGAGTCTGAATTGGATCGTGGCTTGGTCATAAGGTTCTGTATATGGATGCTGTTGTTGTTGTTGGTGCATATGAAAAGGGCTGCTACATTTACATGCCCAGAAGGCTTTGAGCACTGAAATGCAGGATTTAGTGTGTTCTGAAAAAAGTGTTTTGTATTGTCTGCAAAGGTGCCTTATGAGCAATTGAAGAAGGTGATGCGGATTAGCACGCGGCTGGTTGAGAAGGAGGTCAATGCTGTGGTTGCAGGAGTGGCAGATGTTGTTGACAAGGACATGTCTAAAGAGGAGGTGGTGCAACATCTCACTTCTCTGGTGTCCCGCTTGCAAGGCCTTAAGCGCAAGGTATGTGTGTTTGGCATATCTTCTGTATTACAATCTGTAGTGTTTGTGGCTTGTGTGCTTGCAAGAGGTTGTGGTTTGGAACTCCCACAAGATACATTCTGAATACATTGAGTCTTTACAACTGCATCTACCTTAGTTACAGCTCTTGAAAAGCAAGCAAAGATAAGTACAGACTCTCAGTCAAGCTTCTTTGTATGGTGGTTTCTAATGATAAGATTGGTGTTCTTGGAGAGAATATGTGTGCTGATGCATAACTTATCTCAAGGATGTATTGTTGTCTTATGGCAACTTGATCAAGACTTGGATCTTTTCAATCAAACCCACACAGCATTTTGTGCCACAAAAACAAGCAAAGATCAGAATAGTGGGAGTTATCAAGGTCCCATTTTTATTGCATCTCATCCTTACATGTGCTTTCATGGGATTTGGGGTCGGACTAGCAGTTGGATGAAAGCAACAGGAGTGAACAAGCACAGGTGCAAAGGTGTCGTGCTAGGCTTGACCACTTGAGCATGTTGCAGCAGCTGGGAACCAAGGATGCCCATGCAAGCTGGAACAATGTGCGGGTTGAGCGAATTCTTGTAGATTACATGCTACGCTCCTCCTACTATGACACTGCCACAAAGCTTACTGAAGCGAACAACCTCCAGGTTAGCCTGTTGGATGTTATGGCTCCATGAGTGTGACTTTTGCATCTAATGTTGCCGGGACTGGCTGGTGGTAAAATTGCAAAGAATTAGGAGTATGTCATCAATGTGAATATGGTTGCTACTTGGAAGTTTTCATGTTGATGTTCAGGAAATGACAGCCAGCTTGCATTGAACTATCTGTTTCTTGTTGATGTGACTAAGCAATGTTTTTTGAGGCTGCAGGACCTAGTGGACATTGACATATTTGTAGATGCGCGCAAAGTGGTGGATGCACTTCTCAACAAGGACTGCTCAGAGGCCCTTGCATGGTGTGCTGAAAACAAGTCAAAGCTCAAGAAATCAAAGGTACTTGTGAATGGTCTAGTGTCTAATATGATGACATGCCCTATGCTACAGGATTGATCATGGACCGTTTCTATTAGTGAACATATCGTGTCCATGGGGTTTGAAAATGCTTAGCTGCAAGTTTTGGCATCATGACATGCTGGCTTCTTTCTAACTAGTTGGAGGTTTCCATGTGACATCTGTACAGAGTAAGCTCGAGTTCAAGCTCAGATTGCAAGAATTTATAGAGCTGGTGCGAGGGGATCGGATGATTGAGGCTATAATGTATGCCCGCAAGCACCTGGCATCTTGGGGTGCCACCAATATGAAGGAGCTGCAGCAGGCCATGGCCACCCTTGCTTTCAAGAGCAACACTGACTGCCCGGGCTACAAGGTCTTTTCTCTTGTTCTTGGAGGTGTGAGGCTCCTTGCATCATGTTGGATTGGGATAGTGTGGCGCTTGCCCTGGATTCACTGAATCGTTGAAATTAAGGGGTCAGTCTGTTGGTGCAGATATTGTTTGATGCACAGCAGTGGAACAACTTGATACAGCAATTCAAGCAGGAGTTTTATAAGCTGTATGGCATGACTTTGGAACCTCTCCTCCACATCCACCTCCAGGCTGGCCTCTCAGCTTTGAAGACACCGTATCCCCATATAGAAAATTGTGACACCCTAGATGTAGACATGGTAAGAGAGATGCAACCAATTATTGGGATGTGATTGGTACAAATCAGGTTCAAAACTCCATTTTTTTAGCTGCATGTTTGTTGCACTTTCCCATTATTTTGTCCAGGCTGGCAGTACAGCTACAATGCTCTCAGGGGTACAGGATTGTAGCATACATTTTGTCAGGGAATAGAAGGTGCATGGTGTGGTTCATGCTACACCTGTTGTGAAATACTTGTTAGACAGATTGAATTCTATTGAGACAACTAGGAAAAGGGTGACAGGCAGAACATCTTTGTGTCACAAAGTAGCTGTGGACCACATAGCAAATCTCTAAGGTGTCTATGCTAATGGATTTTAGTCAGTGCACCTGGTGGCATGAATTTTCTTGACTCAGACATTTGATCAGATTTTGCTATGAGGAAGGGTGCACAAAGGAGGATCCACTGTCACAGGAGACGTTCCGGAAGCTGGCAGAACCACTACCATTTGCAAAGCACTTTCACAGTAAGCTAGTGTGTTACATTTCAAAGGAGCTTATGAATGAGGACAACCCACCTTTGGTGCTACCCAATGGCTATGTCTATAGCCGCAAGGTGTGTCTATCATATCTGCTCCTATACTGTGTTGTGTTATCTTCATGATTGGCCAGTGATCATGCTTAGAGAGCAAGATTACAAAACCCTCTTTTAACTGTGATTCTGTTCTCAGAGATTGTGGTCTTTAGTTTGTGTTATCCAGTGATTCCACAGTTTGCTGAACTTTCTGATCTGTTAAAACATGGTGCAATTCCAGGCCTTGGAGGAGATGGCAAAAGCAAACCAGGGAAAGATTACATGTCCTAGGACAGGTGATGTCTGCACCTTTTCTGAACTTGCAAGGGCATTCATTTCCTAACACTGGTTTCTGTTAAGCCTGCCTTCCTCTATCCACTTTCCTCAGGAGAAAATTTCATTGAGCCCAATACCACAAGGTTATTGGATTGCACATTTCTGCTCGACATAATGTAGAATCTCCAACTGTCTCTCTGAAGTTTACCCTAAATGGCCACACAACCAACAATTGGTTGCAGGATTATGATTTCTGGTGTGAATGCTTATTTAATCCTTACTCTTTCTAGGACCCACTTTGTCCGTAGCAGTTCTTTGCCTTCAGGTTACAGGAAGAGAGAGTGGAGGTATGAGAGTGTCTCTGCCTCCACACAAACACTGACAGAAAATGCCTCTCTCTTTAGACATCTTTCACCTCCTGCTTTGCACTGCAGTAAGTTCATATTTACACATTGTACAGATACTTTTTCTACTGGTTGACATGTTTATGAATGTGATCCTTGAAGAAAATTGATTTTCTTAACTCATTATTCATTTCAGGAGGACACTTATGAAGCTTCATTTCATGAAATTGTTAGCTACTGTAGTTTTGTGTTTGGATCCTTTTTCAGTGTGTCCCCTGGTCTTTTGTGATTTGGATTCTTTCCCAACAGATGTGCTTGTGTGTAGTTGGATTCTTTTCCAATATGTTTGCTTCTGTGGTTGGGATTTTTTTCCAGCATGTCTGCTTGTGTGTAGTTTCGATTCTTGTCCACCATCTCCACTTGTTTTTGGATTGTTCCTTGCAAGTGGGTTTTGTATAATTCTCAATATGGTGACACAGACTCAGTGTAGAGAAATTGTTTTTAGGTGTCACTTTGGAGCTTATGGTATTCATTTGAAATCCATTATTATTGTTTTGTTATTTTGATTGTTCATGTTACAGTCATCAATACCAATAATTGACGACATCCAATATAGAGTGCAATGTTTTATCATTTAACCTTCCAAAGTTCCTATTATGAGTTCTACCAGGACAAGGGTGTTAAATCTTGAACTTGTACTTTCATGTGATGGGAGAAAAATCAAATCAAATTGCATAATTTAAAAAAAAACAACTTATGATTTCATCAACAAATCTTCACTTTTTCACTTTAAAATGTGATTTTATTTTTTGGAAGTACAAAATTGGTTGCAATCTTCAGATTTTTGGAGACCAGAAAAACCTGACAAGAGTAATTTAGTTGAACTTTGCAAATAAATTGGAAATTTCTTTGGGCTTCATCAACAATTAAGAAAGATTGGGTGCCTAACACTCAGAGATTCTCAAACAAGTGTCTTTGTGCTTTTTCACTCCCAAAGATCTAAAGTAGGTCTCGTAAAAGCTGGTTGGAGTTCTGGAAACTGCTTGCTATTGAAAGAATCAGAGATGTAGTTGAGATCAAGAGAAACAAGAGGTGCACTCAAAGCCCCCATTTAAAATGCTTCCTGTAACTCCTGTACATGTGAATTGATTCACAGTAGTTAAACTTGCTTCAAGTTCTGTTCAACCACCCGACATTTGGTTGCATCAAACATGCTCATGAGAGAGAGAGTCAGTCAGTCACACCTGTCAAATGAAGAGTTTGTCACAGTTGAGTGTGCAGCAGCAGCAACACTGTGATCACCAAAGCTGTTGAGATGATACCTATCTCCATGTGTTCTCTTTGCTTGATATGATCAAAGAAATATGGGAGTTGATGGTGAAGCTCCTTTGCCACTCATAGTTTTTGCACACCTTGGTAAAAAAAGCTCCTTTGGAGCCTTAGTTGCCTTTGATGTCACTCATGGTTTTTTGCAACCCTTTCCTCACATTGTCCTGTTTAAATTGTCAAAGGAACACTAAATGTGAGATTGATTCATGCAGAACATCTTGCTCTAGTTGACTGTAGCATTTGATGTGTGGTTACGTCCATCAAAGCATCTCTCAATTGGTACTTTGAAGTGCTGCCGTACCTGTTTGTCAAAGAAAAGCAAAGGTGAAGAAGAAGAAGCACCGAGAAGTAGAGTACCTCGTTGCATGACTGAGACTTAATTTCAGGAGAACAAAAGTGGTCATCTCATCTCAACAACAGATTTTTTTCTGTGACAACACCGCATTGCACACTTCAAAACCGTGCGCTTCAATGACTTGCACATAGATCCCTGCATTTTTTTCAACAAAAAACGAAACACACAATGTCAAAAAAACCACAAAAACTGTAAAAATTCTCAGATGGTTGAAAACTCCACCAAAACAAAGAAATCACCAAAAAAAAAACTGAAACTGCAATAACAGACAAATATGAATCTTTTTTCAGGCAGTACTTACAACAAGTAAGCTCTTGTTAATCATCATGGGTCGAGGAAGTTTCAAGCTCTGTGTCCTCAATCCAGATCCCATTCTCCTGGTCATCAGGTCTGCAGAAGGAGACAAAAGCTCAAGTGTTGCAGTATAAGCAGGTGATTTGTAT
>Ga0116231_10004697_pt1 | contig 27508 bp, 25 predicted proteins | sample S1TSphgellanicum_2_FD_89695 | JGI IMG/M metagenome (GOLD analysis project Ga0116231, IMG submission 89695) | Host-associated microbial communities from peat moss isolated from Minnesota, USA - S1T2_Fd - Sphagnum magellanicum MG | ecosystem: Host-associated > Plants > Peat moss > Unclassified... | reverse complement strand
AAAAAAAAAAAAACAAAAAAGAAACAAAAAAACAAAAAGGGGGGAAAAAAGCCAAACCAAAAAAAAGGAGGAAGGCAAAAAAAAAGGGAAAAAAAAAAAAAAAACTGAATTTTGCTGGCCAAACCCAAAAGAGCATTCCTGGATGGATTTGAACTCCAAACATTTTACAATAGCAGAGATGGAGACACCACCACCAGACAATCAAGAAAACAGCCTGGTACAAACCTTGCACATGTCTGGGCTCTGAAGGAAGAGGATAATGATCCTCAACAAGCTTCAGCAGCAACTCCCTTGGCCCTGATACAAAATCATCAAGTTCAACTCCCTGTGGGCAAAGAACATCAACCCAAAAAAAGTTACATATCTATGAGGTTGCAGAGAAAACTCCCCAATAATGCTAAGAAGGTAAGCATTGTGTCACTTCCAGCCAAACCCAAACAAAGCAAGACAAGAATGAGTGACATCATAACCTTGTGTCCTTCAAAAAGCATCAGAAACCATCATGGACAGTGGTGAGCTGCCATTACATCCCCACTGACTTCATAAGCTCCCAAAAGCAGGTGTCAATAAGAGCACAACAATCTGCTCTAAAATATTGGGCAAACAATGATAGAAAAACCTTTTTCCTGGGTTTCTGTCACATTTCTGAAAGCAGCAAGACTCAGTCATGACCTTGGCTAGTACAAGAGGGAGTTACGATGTGACCACAATACATCACAACATTATTGGCTTCCTAATCCTGGGACAAAAGACACTGTAGAATGATGTAGACAACAATCCACAGCAGTTTGACGTGAACTCACTGTGAATCTAAGTGAGCAAACCTGAAACTAAGTGTTTCTGATTCATGGACCAAATGACAACTTTTATGTATTCATTGCACTACCAGTGGGAAAAAAAGAGATTTACATATTTATTGACAGCTTCTTCTGTGCGCGCTTCACCTGTGCTCTGGAGGCCTATCACCACACATTTCCCTTCTTCAAGGGCCTGTTTTGCCAGTCGCACTGCTGCAGGCACCTTGGCAGACATGCACATGTGTCGAAAAAAGCGCTGGCACCACCAGTTTCACAATGTCACTATACAGAAGTGATTAGACATTAGATCTCACAATAAAAGACTCTGTAACTCAATGATGCAGAGTGTCTTGTATAGACAAACCCATTGAGGAGACACTGGTGTGTATGGCTAATAGAAACTGGGGGGACAGCAATTTGGTACAACATTTCAGGAAACTACTTACATCCCAGAATTTGTCTCTCTACAGACAAGATTTCTACAATAGAGAAGAAATGGATTGCACAAATGGGCAATGCTGTAACACCTGATGATTTGCCCAATACAGCCGCCAAAGCTGATTCTGACTTGGTTTTTTTTCTTGTAGTGCATCCAAGGCACACATGAGCTCTGTACGCAAAGCACTCCAAAAATAGCATGCCTTATAGTACATGCCCTGCAACACGGGAAGCACTGTTAAACTGGGCATGCCTATCTAATCTGGTCAATGACGATTTGAGATATGCTGCCCACAACACACAAGTTGAATACAAAAACAAGGCCTGTGACCCAACCTGCATCTTTGACTCCAAAGGTACTTCACCAATGGAAAACTCAGCACCCTTGAAACTAAGTGTGCGGCAGACATACATCCCCCTGTCCACAGAGCCCCCGACAGATCAAAGTCAGGCATTTTGCAGGTACACATGCATACAGGGAAAAAGAAATTATGCAGGCCTTGGCTTGATTGTGGCATTTTATTAGCCTCTACTAGAGCATAGCAAATAAGCTCAATGAGGAATATTTTTGTTCAACCTCTTCTGTTCTAGTTGGTATTAACACTCTTGCCAAGACATTGAGGATATGGGAACTGGTTCTCAACCTGGCTTTCATGTCCATGGCAACAAGTTCAAGAGCTCCAACTCCACGTTTTTCCAATGCAGCTTTTGGGTTGGCAGCAGAGGACAAAGAATTCAAAAAGTAAGAAAGCAGATAAGCTGTGAATTTGACATTGCATCACCGTTTCCAAAAAACCAAGACTGTTGTGAAGAGAAGAAGAAGTCCAGGTTTTGGGACACACCAAGAAAAGATGAGAAGTGTGGGAAATCAGTGCCAGCACCCCACAGGCCCAAGCGAGTCATGTAGCCCATGTTGCGTGGTTCTGAAGCTCCAGTAGCTGAACAATAAACCACACGGGCATCTGGCAATTTGTTCTGCCTTGCCAACATCCACAGGGAAGTAACAAACCAATAAGCATGGTCATCATCCAATACATGTCAGAAAGATGAAATCAGGGCTGCTCCCAACAAGGTTCCAGCATACATACACACTTTTGAACATAAGAGGCCACCAGTGGCATCTATCGACATGTATAACAGTCTGGTTAGAAATTAAGATCCGACTTCATGTTTTGCATCTGAACATTCAGAAATTGACTCCTCAAAACCAAAGACACCCACATTATTGCATATGACAAACTGGACCCCCCCATCACTTCCATATTATTGAGCTTATTGCAGCTGATGTTAGTGAAAGAAACTGGATATTTGAGTACTACATCACGAAACTGTTTCAGTGTGCTGGAAGTTGCACCTGAAGTTCAAGTACTGCTTCACCAGTTCGTGTGGATTGCCCTCCTCCTTCAGGTACCAAGTTTTTGGCTTTGTGACACTGCCACAGACATGCCTAGAGATGTCAGTTCCCAGCAAAGAGTAACCATCTTTCTGTGCACCAAATGGCTTACATCCACAAGAGGAGACAAGAGCACTTAGATCTTCATGACAATCATGAACCCTGACCCATCAACCATCAGTAGCAAACATGAATATAGAAGGTAAGTGTAACGGACCTCATCAAATACTATAAGCCCATCAAATTCTGGACCGCACCACTGCACCAGCTGCTGCAGACGTGATCTCCCCTTCTCCGATGAAGCAATCAGGCTACTGTATGTGAGAAATAGCACCCCATCCTTGACATTGACTGCTTTGGAGTCAAGCTTTGCATACGGTAGCTTGTTAAGTGGGTGCACTGGACATGGTCACCATGCAACCAGTCACAAAGCATGCAACAGCTTTTATGGCACCTGCAGACGACTTGAAGACTGTTTGCAAACTACTCTCAAGATGGGACTCTCAACACTGCATTACCATAATTTTTCATTAAAAAACAATAGAGCTATGATCATGGTGTCTCAATAAGGAGCTCTAGGCAACTCCACTCTGAAAGTAACACACCTGCATGGTGGACACACACACACAAGCTACTAGAAAATGACAGATGACAACAGCAACAAATGCCCACATACCTTCCACAGGTGGTACACAGTGTGTTGCACCAACATCCTCCAAATCTCTCATTGCATCATATTTGAGATCAGAACCAACAGACAACCATCTGCACTCCACACCATCCAATTGATAACATGCAATATTTCAGAGGTTCCACGGTTGGATACAACACCAAAATATCAACAATAATAAAACAAACTGTAGAATCCATCAAGAAACTCAAACCCTCTTCTACTCACAATGACTTGACTCTGCCCAGTTGCCAATTTTCCCAGATCAAACCAGCAATGGTTCGTCCTTTACCAACTCCAGCTCCATCTCCCAAGAAGAAACCTGCTCTTGTGTGATCCGAAAGAAGCTGCATATGTCTCTGCAGACAATACCCATCAATGGAAACTGTCCATACTTAGCATCAACCATAGGTTGTTCCAGCAACTTCAGGCTTATCCGAAATTTTGTGAGATTTCAGGATCTCCAATCATAACTTAAATTAGAAACTCCTGCAGTAACAATGTTTCAGTTTGTGCACATTTTCAACAAACAGATATTAAATGCAAATATTTTGTGCCAATCCCCCCAAGGCAAATGTGATCCTGGCACAGAATTACTCCTGTTCCATGACTAAGAAAGACAAGTGCACTATACAGGGCAGCCAAAAAAATAGAAATTATATTAGAACTGATGCCGTTAGATCGAGTAGTTACCTGACACGCATAGACAATTGTTTCAAGTTGCAAACATGAGAGACTGCTAAGTGCCTCCATTTGCTCAGCAATTTGGAGCTTGTAGGTTGGTTCAGGAGGCTGCACAGCTGACAAAGATGCTGTTTCAACAATTGGGTCCGGATGAGGAGGCCCCATGGATAACTTTGATGGCCGCTGCACAGATGCCATAGTCACATTAAGCCTTTCTCTTCTTTGGAAGTAGAGAGACACATTGTGATATTCATAATGTGGTTAACTTGATGATAAGGTTATGAATGGGAGGACTCTGCCATGATGCTGGCTAACTACCACGATGCAAAACAGAAACATGAAGATTTACACAATTCCTCATGCAACATTGATAAGACCATCTTAAGACTGAATGCATCAACCATTACACTTACGTAGTCCGTGAAAGTTTCTCCAGCTGTTCCACCTTCATCCTCTTCCTGCTCCACTTCTAAAGCAACCTGCATGTAATGGCTCATTGTAAGCATGCCAAACTCCACAAACCAGACCCGCAGAAATCCAAACTAAGATGTATTATCCACTCTGCACACGCAGCCGAGGGACTGTTTCACAACTCACCTGCACTACTTAATCTCGAAGCATCTCAATGCTCCATTGAGACATCCCACCATCCAGTGGCCTAAAGAACATTGACAAAATACCAAAAACTGGATTGTCAATCTCAGAAAAGCTTTCGAGTGGGCAGGAGACTCCTCTGCAAAGTAAGGACTTGGAGACTGACAGCAATCTCAAAACTGAGAAAATGCGTCTGGTTGTTGCATAGGACAAACGGAATTGGACTTATAAGAACAATCAGCTCAAAATTTGCTGCTGTATTCTGATTATTGGGCAATTCGTTCAGGACCAAGAAAGGTAGGATTTAGGGTTTAGGCACAGCATTCTCATTGTGCATGTCCTTCTCTCCGATCATTACACTCCAGAGTTACATTGGCATTCTGAGGTCCTTTACCATACTCAAGATACTGGATGTTTGCTACACCAGATCCCCATCTTAGGCAGGCAGCCCTCTTGATGAGCAACTATACATGCCAACCCTACACAACATCTCTGTGGGATGTCACTGTCTCAGAATTTCCACAAGCTGATGATCTGGTCAACAAATTAGGGTACACCCACTTCTTTGGCTGATCATATCTCGAATCAAAAGCTCCACCAAACCAATCATCCACCTATCTCTGGAAAAGGGTTTCTCTCTGGGAAACACTCTCTGTATGTATATGTGTGCCCAAAATATTCTTCAATTGCCTAATCCCTTTGCAACAGGGTTAGCAATAGGGTTTTGTCTGTATGCTTGCAAGAGCTACCATTCTGTTCAAATCTCTTACAATTTATAATACCCATTTTGCAATGTCCTGTTTTTCAGCAGCCTCTTTTGCATCATCCACAGCAAGCAAGCAAGCAACTACTATGACAAAAAAAACTGAAAATTCTTCTTCAATTCTCAATTCTGCATGGTAAAGTGCATTGCCAAGTCCTACACACATATACATTGATAGCAAGGATCCCTTGGGAAATGCCCCCAGGTTGCAAACCCTAAACCCTAAACACGAAGATAGCAAAAAAGGCCCGTACCTCGTTAACCTCGTCCATGGGGAAGGCCGATCCTCCTCCTCCTGCAAGCGGATAATGGGTCCAGGAAGGAGGAGGCTCTGCTGCTTCGCTGACACCGAAACCAGATATGTGCGCGTTGTTGGAGGCGACAGAGAACTGCGACAAAGAGCTCATGTAAGCGGCCAGCTTCAATGGGTCGACGGCCAGCTCTACACGGCACTGTGGGCACACGAACCGCGTCAAGCCGGGCGGCACATTCAACACTGCACGACAATTGGCACAAGGAAGCTGTATCTTGGAGCTATCGATCCCTCGCGCCACCATTTGGCCACCTCCTCCACTGCCCCCTCCTCCTCCACCTCCTCCTCCTCCTAAACCCCCAAGCTTCTGCTGCTGCAGCTTTTGCATACCCCCAGACTGCTGCTGCTGCTGCTGCTGCTGCTGCCGCTGCTGTTGATGATGCAACGGCGGAACAATCTGCGCCAACTTACACTTAGGACACTGAAAATTCACCACCCCAGACGGCACATTCAGTATCCGCCGACACCCCGCACACTGCACTTGACAAACAGTTCGCATGGAAGGAGGAGGCGACACAGAAGAAACAGAAGCAGAAGCTATTCCTCCTACTCCTCCTGCTCCTCCTCCCCCCGCTGCTGCAGATCCAGCAGTACCCATCACCTCCACCATCGCTCCTCACGCCACTGCAACAAACCCTCGTCGCCGAAGGCAGCAAACATGCGACGCAACGCAACTAACAAACCAACAAAGCACGAAAGCGCGCTCGGGCTCGCGGTAAAGAAAGAAGTTACAGTCGGTTAAAACAAACACTTACTTATACGTATGTGTAAAATACGTATAAGTAAGTCTTTTATACGTATTAAAATACGGTAGACACTACAGATTCTTCCATGATGATGACCAAAAATGGAAGAATCCCTTTTCACACCATTGCTAGAATTTTTTTGTTTTTCTCCAATTGTGTTAGTGCCTAATATGGTGACAAGTCATCTGCCATTTGTCAGTGTGAAAGCGAAGCCATCAATACCCAAAATGACCCACATGGCAGGACATTATTGGTTTGCAGTTTTTCAAACAAAACCTGCTGAGTCACCAAATCACTGCTTATAATCATCCTTAGAAATAAAACCTTTTTTTTTCTTTTTTTTTTCTTTTTTTCTTTTCCAAAATTATTTTTTTAAAAATTACAGTTTAATCGTCTTTGCCATTTTGTTTGATATTCAATGATATTACATTCTAACAGCCCAATTCTCAAAATTTATGTAAATTATCTTATGGTCTAGCTCAAAGCTTTGAATCCAACTCTTGATGTCAAAAATGCAATTTGAGTGTAAAATGAAAAAATAGAGAAATCAAAATGTGGGTGAATTCTCAGGATGCCGAGGACAACCCCATTTGATCAACCAAGGTCTGCAGATCTTGGCAATAGAAAAATTTCTGTAGCGTCTTCGGTAATGCCCTTGGATGGACAAACTACATTAGCAGAATTGAGCTGGTGCTCAACTATCACCGCACGCAGGCTTTCTTTCTAGTAATCCCCTCGTCCTGAAGCGTTACCATACACATAAATACTCTCGGAATTCCTCCTACATACTTATGGTTTAGGGTTTAGGGTTTTAAGATTGAGAGCTGACTCAACAAGAGAAAAATAGGTTTCTAAGATATGGTTTCAGATCTGACAACATAACAGTGACAAATCAGCAAGCATGAAAACAGAGGAAACCCAACTCTGAAGAAGAGGAAAAAAAAAAAAAACAAGACCAAAATCCAAGGAGCAATTGTGAATGACTTGACAATCATATGCATATTTTGCGAGCAATATGCATGCATATCTATGAGATCACAGAGAAAAACTCCACAACAAGACACAGCTTTGAAGATCACACAACAACAAGAAGCAAGATGCACACATATGTATGGAAGCTTGCAGAGAAAATCTCCACAACAACAATTTTCAATTTTGGAATGTAACATGACAAAGGAGTGTGCAGTCATAAACTTTATGAGAGTCACTTGCAAAGTATCAGACCATCATCACCGTGTTTAATCACCAATAGCAGTGATGAGCAGCCATGACTAGCTGCTGACTTCATCAGCTACCGAAAGTGGATGTAGATAAGTATAATAACAGTAAGCAGCGCAAAATTTCAGGCAAACCATTATACAAGACCTGCATTCTGATAAAAGCAAGATGCACACAGCAGAGTCACTAATACATTTGTAGCGACACATGCAGAGTGATCTGCTCAATGTTGTCCTTTGTACTCGATGTTAGCAGACATCACAAAGATGCTGATTGATCACAGTTGACTGTCAAATGGTGCTCTAAGATTACATACCAACTGAAGAAAAACAGGTGGCAGATCTTCTTCACAATAGGTCTCTCTTTAGACCACTGCATCTCCTGCTGCTGGTGTACAGAAGAGGCAACAGCATCTGGATGGGACCACATATAGAGCCTGCTAGATTGTTTGTCGCTATGGTTTGACTCATAAACCTGCACCACAACCCATGCACCTTCTGCTGATCCAAACCAGCCCACATAGTGAAGGGTTGAACTTCATTTGTGCAACAGACAGAAACATAGTCAGCAGTCAGAAGAAATTGCATTCTCTACTGCTTTCCTCAAAATTGTGCAATTGCAGAAACAATGAAGGCTTCCAATGGGTTCTGCAATTAAGTTTCTGCAATGAGATTCAATGAAAGCATGGAGCTCAGGGGTTTCTTCCTTCATTATGAAACCATACAGCATCCTGGCAATATTCATACATATACGCTAACCCAAGGACAAACTCAAAGAGATGTGAAAGGAACAGCATTTTTGCCTGAAGTGTTTGTGCTGTCTGCTTCTTTGTGCTGCTGCTGCTGCTGCAGGGTTCATCTTCTGCACATCATCCTTTTACTCTGTTTTCCATTCTCAGGACTACACACGTCCTACACAGCAGCAGCAGATAGATTTCTCCTGAAATGAAAAACTGCACATATTTATATGCTGCTGGCAAAACCCATAAACTTGGACATATCCAAAATCTGACCACCACCCATTACATAAAATCTGCATGCTGATGAGTTTCTAAGCATTTCCAGAAGCAATGGGAGAAGACTCCTCAGCAGTCACATACATAAAATTGTTGGCTAGCATTTGAGAGAAATGCACACACTGCCCATACACACCATCAAAAGAGGGTCAGGAAAAGGTCCGAACCATGGAGCAGCAGCATTCCGGATGTGGAGCAATTCTTTGAAGCTCTTGGAACAACCCATTGAGGACTTTGGAGCAATTCTTCAAACTCTTAGAAATACCCATTGAACTGCAGCAGCATTGCGGACTTTGGAGCAATTCTTCACGCTCTTGGAAAAAACCATTGAGCTGCAGCATTGAGGACTTGAGAGCAATTCTTCAAGAGGAAGACAAGCAGGATGGAAGCAGCAAGGAGGACACAGTAGAGATCTTACAATGACAGTAATAGGTTTTACAGTCCTTCACTATCTCTGCACTTTTCTGCCTCCTCAGAACCCATATGCACACGTCCTCCATTTGCTGCTGCTGCTGCTCTTGCCTGCCTGATTTGCTTGCTTGCTTGGCTTTGCTTTGCTTCATGACCAAGTCTTCATGCTCTTATCCTCCTTACTTGCGACTAGGGTTTTTTTTTGAGTATTTTTCTCTTGTCCTCTAGATGGATTCTTCTTCTCCTTCGACATCTTAGCAATTTTCTCTAACTGTTCACGCGATTCTCCTCTCTACCTGCTCTGATGGAAAAACAAAGGAAGATCGCAATCCACCTGCTTCTTCCAAACCCTAGTTGACGCTCTCTCTCTGATGCGGCATAAGTATTTGATCCTCTTTTCGGGAACAGTTTATACTGTGCATCATCATCAGCTGGGAGAGAGAGAGAGAGAAGCGGTGTCTCTTTTGCTGTCTGAAGAAGAAAGGATTGCTGCAGAGCATTTCAAGGCCTGTTTTCTTTGCATATTTTTGCCTTTCTTTTGTTGTTGCAGGGGATTTGGATTTTTTGTAAGGGAAGAAGGTGTTTGCGTCATCATCATCATCATTAAGGAAAACAGAAGAAACTGGGGAGTTTTCAGGATGTTCTTCTCCTTGTTAAGATTACAGACAACAACAACAACAAGAGCTTGCGGGAAATCACAGCTTCTTCCTGAGTTCTTCTTCTTCTCTTTATTCACGGTAGTAAGCTCATTCCTTGTCGTCATCGCCGCTGGAGCAAACGGAGAGCAAGCGGCGGCTCCGGTTTGTTTGCCTCCTCCTTTGTTAGAAGAGATTCTACCCGCCGGCGCTACGACTAAGGAAAGCTGCATCTGCCCAGCTGCTATCTATCATCGTGAAGAAGCCTTGGCATCCGATGCTCCAATTCTCCGTCCTCGAGTTGCAGAGGTAAAGATCGTATCGCAGATTGCTACTGCAGAACTTCTTCATCTAGTCTTTTGCTCTAGGTTTTCTCTTTCCCAGGACTGGATTTTGGCACAGCAGTGGAGATGGATGGATCCCACATGTAATTATTTCCTTGCTTTCCATGAACAAAGTAGCATTGTCTGATACTGATGTCAGAACCTCTTGTCTGTTATGGAATCCAAGTGCAATCTGGCAGAGCATAATACCATATGAGAACTCTTGAAAAACTCCAGCTGCAGATGTTGTTGTCATGTTCCTTGCTCTAGAAAAACTCCCCTGATAGAGTCTGCACGTCAAGGAAGGGAAAAAAAGGAGGATTACTGGGGCTGATGATGTTTGATTGCTGATGAGAAAGGTTCATTGTTGTATGGGCGGTGTATGTAATTGCAGCTGAATGAAACCTCATTGGAAAAGGCTTTGGATCTGGTGCATAGCAGCAATGGAACCTACATTGCAGTTCTGTACTATGCAACTTGGTGCCCTTTCTCAAGAGAGCTGCGGCCCATTTACAATGTGCTTTCCTCACTCTTCCCTTCAATCCATCATGTGGCTGTTGAGGAGTCCTCTGTCCGGCCAAGGTCAGCTCTTGCTCTATATTACTACCAACACTTTTCAGTGTTAACACACTAGTGGTATTATTGTAGGATAGAAGAAACATGGCGGCAGTGACCCATGGCATCTTGTCGATTTGTGAGCTCCTAGGCACATCAGCCTGAGCAAATAGAATTTTTTTCTCAGAATTTTCCTTTGATGCATTTTTAGTCATGTGAGCCTGACAATATTTTCCTTCTGTTCTTGGTGGTCGGCAGTGTGTTGTCACAGTATGGAGTTCACAGCTTCCCCATCATTTTTGTGCACAATAGGACATCAAGAGTGCGTTATCATGGATCCAGGACTCTAGATGACTTCATTTACTTCTATCAGAATTACACAGGTGAGCAGTCTGAAAATTGGGCCTCTTGCATGAGTTGTGACATGAATTACCACTTGTTATCGTGCTATGTGTAACCCATGATTGGCAGCCAAGGGTTATGGGGATCTTTGGGTAGTTTGGTCATCTAAAGGCTGTAATGTAGGAGTTTTGAAATCCTTCAGTTTCATGGACAACCAGATTATTGTATCTAAAACTGTTGAAGAGTCGACATCATTGAAGAAATGGGGATCCACATCTTAGGCATACGTGGGTGGCAGACCATGGCATCATTCTTATCGCTCTTCTCAGTAGTTTAAGACAATCAGTGCAGTAGTTGCAATTGCTGCCTTTTTATCTTCCTGATGTTCTCCACATTGTATGTGCAACACGTTTCTTTGGACTTTGAAGGTTGTAGGACTTAGGGGAGCATATGTGAGAGTGCCCCTTTTAGTCTTGTGATTCTGATCTAGTGATATTCCTGGAGCTGATGAAGTCAGTGGGGTAGGAGTTATGGTAGCTTGTTACTGTTGTTCATCATGAAGGTGACGATGGTCAGACTCCTTGTGAGCAATTCTCACAAGGTTATGACTGCACTCAATGTCATGTTGTACCTTCAAAGTGTTGTTTGGAGATTTTTCTCTGCAATCTCATAGACATGATTTGCAGAAGCTGACAACAGTTTTGGTTGACATGTACTGCAGGGTTACATCCCTACACACAACATATTTCTCTCTAACCATGTACCTTGCCATGAAACTGCAGGTCTCAAATCCGTATCCGGAGGTCAATCAGTGAAGCGCCCAGATTGTGGCTTTGCGAAGCTGGTGTTCAATGTTAGCAAAAGTGCCAAAGAAGTTTGTCCCTACCCCTGGGCCATCTCTCCACAAAAATGGTTGCAAGATGACACATATCTCACATTGGCATTGCTGTTCCTCCTCATACGGGTACTATGTTTCTTGCTCACTATAGTGGCATCTGCATGGAAGCAACGCTAGCACTTGGCAAGAGAATAGTCAATTCTCTTACATCCGTTTTGAGGGTGAAAGTATGCATTGTGATCATTTTGAACTGAGTTTTGCTTAAATCCAGATGATCGATTATGATGCAGAGCAGGCAAAGCTCAAAGTCATTCCCATTCCCCTCAAGATCCCTCCCACTTCAGGTGGAAGTAAGAACCCTCCTAGACCTTGTCAATCTAAGTACCTTGGCAGTTTCAACACTGACATCAAAACCTCTATATCCTATACCTCTAAACCCTCTACAACCTCTATAACCTACACATAAGACTTGGCCCTTGCAACTAGACCTTGAACCTCGTCAGGCTGGGTCCTATTCCAAATCTAGTTGATGCCAAGTTTTCTTAGGTGGAGCCAGGTTTCAGGAGTACGGAAAAGGAAAAAGGTTGGACAAAAATAAAAGCTAGAAGGTGAAATGTTGGCTAAGAAACAAAGATGAAAGGAATAGATAGAGGCCAAAGAGGGGAGAAAATAAGAGGAAGTGTGAAGAGGTGAACGGGGCCTCTTTAAGCACTAGTTTTTTTTTGGGATTTTTGGAGGTTGCAATAGAAAGGATTAGGCAAATGTGAGAACAAGATATAGCAAAAGTTAGATAGGGGAGTTGGGGTTGGTGAATGAAAGGAATTTTAGGAAGGACTTTGAAAAGTTTGAGGGATTAAACCTTTTCTTTCTTATTTGAAGTTTTCAAAACAATAAAACAAGAGGAGAAAGACAAGAGAGATCTAGAGCAAAACAAGAGGAAGAAAAGATGGATATAAAAAGTTGGGTTCTTTACGGAGGCATGAGAGTTTTTCTTTGTTGCAAGTTTTGAAAAAAATAGGAAGGAGAGAAAATGATCAAATTTGGGAAAAGCTTGTGCTATCTAGATTTTGGAAAAAAGAAAATAAAGATAAGGGGAAAAGAGGTTGTGGGAGTGTGGTGCAACATAGGAATAGGTTGTTTGCATGTTTATTAATGTTGTGAATTGTAGAATTGTTAGTGTACATTTTCATTGTTTAGTAAATTAGTTTAACTTTGGTGCAAATGTTGTTGTTGTTGTTTTAATTAGGTTATGTAAAGGGGGAGAGGTGATGAAGGAAGAATTTTAAGGTTAGGAATGATTAATCCAATAGATAGGAAGAAATTTATAAATTTTTAATTAAAGTCTAATGCTACAAATAAAAGTTTGAATTTACAATACACATCAATTTTAACTAAGTACCCACAAAATAAACTTGTTATAATTAATAATGAGGTTGGAGAAGATGAGTTAAACAAATTAAAAAATCATACAAATTGGGTGTGTGTGTGTGTGTGGGTGTTATTATGCTTTAAAATTTAGCATTCTATCAAAGTTATAAGATAACTCGTGTGTGTGGTGTAATGAATGGATGGTGGTGTTTTGTTCTTTTGATTAAAGTTCTTTGTATGTTTGTAATTGTTGAAAATGAAATGTTTATCAAGTTCAAAGCATGGGTGAAATTTATAAAAAAGCTTGTGATGTGAGCATGAACCTAGTTGGTAACTTATCAAATGTTGAAAATATACCCTCAAAATGTGACAACAACCTTTCAAAGTTCAAGATGTTGTACATTTTACAACTATAGTTAAAAAATGGAAATCACACAATAAGACCTTGATTTGTTAGGGTTTCTTTGTTGTCAACAACAAACTGCCTATTGACTTTGAAAACCCACTAATTTGTAATGTATATTTTGTAAGTTTCATTAAGCTTTTGGTAACATTTAAAACTAAAGTTCCATTATTAAAAATGAGTTCATTGAATATAGCAAAACAAATGACATTTTTATCATGAACACGTTGATAATGCACATTTTTTCTTAGTTGTTATAAAAAGCATGCAACAAGTGAGAAGGTCATGCCTAAGCTTTTTTAACAAATCATAGTTGGTGATAATGAAAAAAAAAGGCTAGGCTTATTTAATCTGCAATCACCACATTTTTGGGACCAACAAACCCTTACAAAAATGGTGGTGAAACGCAACAAAAGTTTCTTGAGATTTAAATGTTTTTTATAATGTTCACAAAGACCATGAATTTGCATGTGTTAGCAAATATTGAATTTGCAACCATTGTATTTGTTAGTTTTGATTTCTAAATGTTTGAAGATGATGTTAATATGTTCATCCTAATCATTAAATATTTGGATGAGGCTTGGACCTATAAGCATGATATTGTGGGGCTATTTGAAATGAATAAAAAAATTGAAAATGTTAAGTGAAAACATTATTAAAGAGACTATTTCAATTTTCACAATCAAAATTGTTATAAATTATAAGTATTGAACTGAAAATGTATCCATATTCAACATTAATATTTCATTTTAAAAATTATCCATTTTAAATAGACTTTAATGGGAACTTTATTTTTAAATAGGGATGAATTATTTTTTAAAAGTGAATTCACAATGAACTTTTGAAATTATGAAATTGAATTTGTCATGAAAATATAATGAAAAATGTCAACTCAAAGATATACCATAGTAATGTCAAAATTAAAATTAAAAAAAGGTCATTATCAAATGAAAATTCTAAAAATAAAATACATTGAATTTTTTTGATACAAAAAATTTTGATTTAAAAAAATTAAACACCATGGTTTTCATGATTTTTTTATCATTTATAATTCATTTCACATTAAAATATACAAGTTTTCACATGGGTTTTTGGACCAATTACATGTATAATTGATAAGGTGGCATGTCGATATTTTTTTACCAAAAGCATAGGGAATAATTATAGTATTTAGAGTTTGGTAATTATTATAATTACAAGAATTTGCTAATGTAAAATGTGAACTTTCAAAATGTCAAAAGTAAGGCACCTAACCATCTTTTTACCTTCCCATGGTTTTGTTAATCCAAATTTCTTTTGGAATATTTTGAATTGATTTATTAAATGATCGTTTTTGCGAAAAATGAAGGCAACAATTTGGGAATTATGGTTGTAACATTGTAATTTATAATTGATTGTGAGCTTTTGAATCTTTTTGCAAGTTTATGAAGGTACTTACTTTGGGCATGTGATGTTTAAAACATGCCAATATGTGACAAATGATCATAAGTTTTTTATGAATCTAACTTTGGTGACTATGAAATATGCTCAAATTGGTGTGCATAAGTGATGCACTCCCGAGTCCCTAATTAGCCCCAAGTTGGGGCTAAGTCACTTAAGTTGCGGAAGTATGGGGGATTCGGGGCACGTTCCCAACTTCTAACACTAAAAGGGGGTGAGAAGGGTGTGCTGAAAGCTCCGGGATTAGATTAAAAAGAGAGACAAGCTACTTAGTTATTCAGTCCTACATCCAAATCCAACCAACAAGTTGGTTAGAACTCATTCTACACACTTTCAATGTTGGCACAAGCCACGAGCAACCTTGGACTCACTTGACTCACCACGGCCCTGACTCGGGGGAAGCCACCACCTTCCCCCATATAGTATTCTCTGCAGCTCTCCGCTACACTTGCATCCAAATGGCTCTTTTTCAGGATTCCCAAAGTGGAGTCCCGAAACTATTCTGGTTTAGACTCCCGGGACTTTGGGCATTCATAACTTTTCACCCCAAACTCGGATCGGGACGAGGTCTAAACCAAAGTTATAGCTCTCCTCGAGAGCTTTCCAACGGTGTGTCACACTTCCTCTGCACACACTAGGATTGGGTCGATTCCTGACTTTTAGTGGTCGGGAGTCAAATTGTCAGTTTGACTCCCAGCCCTTCATTCGACCATAACTTGTGTTGCCCGATGTCTAAATGGCTCATGCGAGGCCATTTTGGACATTTGCACTTTAAGACCTTTCCAACGGTATAAAGAATGTCTCAATGCAAGGTGTTTTAACCCCTACAATCACACTTTGAGTTTTTCGGAGTCCCGGAGGACTCCCAAGTCCCATTTTTCGGGAGTGTGAGTGGCAACCTCACACTTCCCTCAAAGTGGGGTTGTGACAATAAAAAAATTATATGTACTAAAAAAATAGGGAAAAGAAAATAGGAATGCGAGAATGCATGCATTAATTATAAAATGTGGCATCAAAAATTACAATTTTCAAAAAACAACATATGCAAACAAAATTATAATGATTGAGAAAACTTTGAAATTAAAACAAATTATGTCATGGGAAACATAAGACATTTACTTTACAACCAAAACTCTTTTAAGGCCCAAGTGTGAATCATTTTTAAAAAGTTATCATTCAATGTTTATACCTTATAGCGACAACATGTGTGAAGATTCAATTGAAAGGTCATTGGTTACTATTATATGTATTGGTTATTATTAATCATGGCTATGAAACTAAACCAAATCCTCTTGATGATGGGAATGAAAATTTTGACCAATTTGGTGTTAAATTTTGCCTTTTAAACAAAAACATGGGGGAGGTTATGATACTAATTTTGATGTTAGATCTTTGTTTCAAATCCTCATGGGTTGTTGATAATTCAAGAGCATGGAAATCCAATTAATTTCATTACTAAATATGATTTGAAAGAGGTCATTTGCCTTCTAATGAATTTTTTTGATTCACTATACCATATTATCTAAGCTTTTATAGTGCCATTTAATATATCTAATGTTCATATTGATTACGAAAATAGTCAAATATTTGGCGTTCAAACATCCATTAAAGAATCTTCACACACACTTTTGATTAAAGAATTATTTTTATTTCAAAAGTTATCCATCCCCACATCTATGCATGTAAATCCCTTTGCTTATAAGCAAATTTAAAAAGGTGAATTTTTTAATGTTAACATCATTGTCAAATATATTCCAAAAAGATTTTAGCCTCAAATTGAAATAATGTTCAGCCTTGTTGGTGTTGTGATAGTTTTCAAACATTGTCATGTACAAGTGAAGAACTTTGATCAAAGTAATGCAGTGGTGAACAATTGACATAATGATATATGCTTGAATTGCATGGCAAATGCAAACTTCAAGGACTATATTAAAATTCAAGTTATTTTATTTAAAGAAAATTATGGGTTGATTAAAAAACCTAAATATTTTGAAAAACTAAATGTTGATGATGATTAGATAAATCACCTCTAACAAACTTTCCATTTTTTTTGTTCCCATCAACTAACCATACCTTGATGGCTTTCTAATTTTTTTATGTTCACATGGATGTTGCAAGGTTGGTTTCTTGTTTTTCATGAAGTCACCATCATTAGAAATGATTGATCAAACTACAATAAGCACTTGATATACTTTTAGGCTTTTAAGTGGGTGAGGTTAAAGTGTTGGGGTGATTTTATGTTTTGTGAATGTTTTTTGTTTTGCATCCAATTTGTGTTACACTAAATAGAGTTCTTCAATTAAGAACTTGGGCTCAATTTATTCACAAGTTATTTGATTTTGGATATTGTTCATCTATTTGTTTTTCCACAATGAGAATGTGAAATTTGTTATACATAACATGTTTGCATATTTGGATTTTGTTTGAATTTCAAAATCAATAAATACATTATTTGCATTATTAACAATGAGTGAAAAAAAATCTTGAAATGCATAATCACATTTACAAGTAAAATTCTAAAAACTTTGGATGCATATCCTTTCACAATTAAAGAAAATAATATGACATATTTGTATTTAAAGGTGAAGTTCAACAACACTATAATTAGCCAACATTATATATACCCCAAAAAGGTTCTTTTGTTTTTCCACTACCTATTATTCACAATTTCAAAAAAACCCCAAGTGAAATAAATGTTTACACAAAAGAAGGTTCAATAACATTATACAATTTTTATTATTGATATAAGTGTTAGGTTTAATCATTATTATATATTTTTGAAAATGTTGAATATTCTAAACATTATTTGTCACAAAACCTTGAAAACTAGCTAACATACATATTCATTAATGCGAAATCAATACTTGAAATAGTTGTGTAGGTCACATTTGAAATTGATTATTTTATTTGTTTTTGTTATGCAATATCTAATATGTAGGTGATTTATTTAATGTTTGCCTATTTATGTTTAACATAATCTTCAACATGTATTATAATTTACTCAAATTTGTGGATAAAATGGAATATGTATTCCTTACAACCAACAATGAGAAAAAGAAATCATATACTACATATTTTGTTAATGAGATCTTTTCATGGACATAAAAAACCATCCAATTTTTTTACACAACATTAAAATGTGGCATTTATGACTATGCATGATTATGTAATCTAACAACCACATTATATTTACCACTAATCATATACATGGTGTTAATTTAAACTAACATTTGTTATTGCATTTTCCATGATTACAATCATTTTTACCACAACCATGCATCCAATGTTCCATATTTAATTTTTAAATATAAATTAATTACTTTTTATTTTATTTTATTTGCAACGTGGCTAACCTAGACAACATAGATTCAAATGTTAATAACTTGCCACCATGTGGTAGCATAAGCTTAAATCATAATTTTTTTTGTTAATTATATGCTACCACATGGTAAACTGAATTATTTTTTATCCAATTATGAACAAAGTTGGAAATTGATTTTTTTGGCCCAATTATGTGATGCCACGTTGCAAACAAAACATAGTCAAATAAATTTAAACAACTTAGTTTAATTGGCTTAACCTAAGAAATTTAAGCTAAAATTAAACAAACATAGGTGAGGAACCTAAGTAATTTAGGCCATTTTAACTTGGTTGCAAATGTGAGGTCTTAAACCCTTCATCTCCATTTTGATGATTCAAATATTTAACCATTGCACCATAAAAAATTATTATGCAAAAAAATTATTCATCACAAAAATATAAATGATACATTAATATAATTGTTAAATTAAAAAAACTAATATCTTAAACAAACCTATATCAACCTAGGCTATCTTAGCTTATCTTGGTTAACTTAGGCATACACACATTAACCTAGGCTACCTAAATTATTTAGGATGACCTAAAGCTATGACCTAGACTAAATAGGTCTAACCTAGGATTACCTATAATAGATTAGGTTGACTAGTTGGGTAAAACATGAATAAAAGTTGCCTAAAATTTGGTTAAACAAAAACTTGGGTAAATTTGGCTAAATTTTGGTTAAACTTAAATTCACCTACGTTAAACTTGGTTTAAATCTTGGCCAAACCTAAACTAACCAAGGTTCAACTTTGGTTAAACTTAGGTTAACCTAAAATAACTTAAAACTTACCTATGTTCACTTAGGTTAACACACATCCCATTAAATTAACATGATGTAACCTAAGGTCACCTACAATAACTTAAGTTCACATATGTCTACCTAAGCTAATTGAAGTTGCCTAGCCTAACCTATGTTAACCTATATTAACCTATTCAAATCTATGCCTATCTTAGGCTTATATAACTTAACATAAGTTTCTTCATGCCAACTTGTGCTGGCCTATATATTTAGGGTAGTTTATGATGGTTTAGGTTATGACATGTGTCATGATTTTTAAAATGATTACAAGTCACATAATCATAATTGTAGTCATATAGTTGTTTGTATGATTATAATTATATAAATGGTTGTGACTAATGTCCACATCCAACTATATGACTAAATTTGAACTTTAGTTACAAGTTGTTATTTAGTCATAAAACCATGTTTTCACATTGTGTTAATATATTTATAGGCCCCTCATCCATCAAAAAATTTCATTGTAACTTCTAAAATCTAAAAGGTTTGTGACAAACTATCAATTAAGCCTTTTAGATTTTGGAAGTTACTTTTGTGGTTTTTTCTTTTTTCTTTTTAAATTATGACAATGAAAGCCTTTTTGTTGTATTTTTTTTGTGTTGGGTTGTGGTGATATTTCAAAGAAGGTTCAAGGCTTTGGAGTTGTTTCAAGGTTTGCAAGTTTGTTGTAGATTGTAGCACTGTGATATTGTTATCACAAGGTTGAACAAAAGATGTAAAATATTGTAATGATTTTTTTGGCTTGTAGTTATGAACCACCAAGTATTGGATTAATGTTGAATGACACATTAGAAGGGGGCCTTTTTGCCAAACCACTTCGGTTTTAGGAGCGGGGACAAATCTCAAAGTGGAGAGGCATGGAGGGGGTGTCATTTTGGTATCCAGTGGCCTTGCCTAGCTACATTGCCATGGGATGCATTGCCAGCAAATCTTCAATACTTGAACTTGATGGAGCTAATCATGTATGTTGTGTCCACAACGAGCTTGTAACGCATGTCAATTACACAACTCATAGTATTTGGGATAGTTCAACTTTGCGATATGGAAATGAAGATCTGAGTATATGGCCTATTAAAAATGAAGTAATTATGGGTCATGGAGATGTGCACACAATACTTCATTCCAGTGGACTCCTTCCCAAGTGGTACTACACTTTCACAATGTTGGAACTACATGTAATTACTTGTAGTTGAACAACCTTGGTGGCTTAACTTAAGATGAATTCATAGATTATTGATGTAAATGGATGTTTTTCATAGACAAGCAAACCCATTAGGAAAATGAGATGTTGATGTAGTGTGGGTTGTTATGTTTAAACAATAGGAAGGATGAATGTGGAAGCTTGTTTTTCAAGGTGAGTATAATATACACCTATATGGCAAGGTATCAATTTTTGCACATTATCACAAGCTAGAACATCTTATGTGAAATAATCACAAGGTTTTTCCTCTATTCTCCTTTTCCTCAAGCCATATTCATGCAAAAGGATACAACTAACAATGTCATTCTTCCTACATTTGCTAGTGATGGATATATGTTGATAGGAAAGACACGAGGACATGAGGTTAATGGATAGTCATAAATACCTGAAACTACTAGGCGTTAGAATGTTGAAAATTCCAGTTTCTAGAGGGTAGTGAAGAATCTAATGCCTTTAGAATATGGATACATCTCAATGCTTTAAATGCTTAAATTAGGTGAAAACAATTTGGCAGAACAAAGTAGGCTTAAGAGATGTGTCACTTTCACTATGCTCAACCTATATTGGTTAACAGTCATTATGTGGTGGGCATGAACATATGTCCGTCACCAAGGGTCTAAACATGGATGGTGTGTGTGAATGGTTGGATCCATAGATGCTAGACATTTGGATAACTAATGCCCCTATGAAGAATAATGCATAATACAGAATGAAAGCAAAAAAATTTCTTTTGTGGTTTGAAAATCATAACATATCATTTCAACATTTACATATCATATTGTTCCTTTTCAAATACCAATACTTTTTTTATGATGTAGGTTTTCCTTTAAGGTTATTATAACATGTATAAGAGATACTATCAAAATATTGAATGTAATAGTTTTCCATTTTATCAACCTTGTACTATGCATATTTGAATACAAAATAACCAACTTAAATGTTAGATTGATTGTTTTGCTCATATTAATGTCATGTTTCATTTTCTTGGGTGTTTTTTGCATATGTTGTTTGAACTGTTTCTATGGATCAATACTTTGCCCAATGTATATTTTATTATTGTTCTCACATTTAATGTTATACACAAAATGCTTTTGTATGTTGTTTAAGAAGTTTCTCGCTTTTTTGTAGGTACATTGTGTTTTTGGACAACATTATTTGTAGTTGGATTTTTTTTGTTGTTCTTTGATCCAAGAGGTCGACCATGATTTTTCTTTGGATTGGTTTGGCTATCCTCTTCATGAGTTTTAATTGGACTAGCTTGTTTGTTCTCTTCTTTAGATGCTTTAAGCGAAAGTAGTTTTTTCTTTAAATATTTCAAAGGTTGTCTTTCTGCAACTTTCATTTCTTTAGTGTCAAAATCATCAAATTCAACTATTTTTAGAACTTGTTGGACATTGTCAAATTTTTAATTTTTGAGCATTTGACTTACCAATGAAACTTGTTGGTTGATCATTGATTTTTTTGCAGGAGATTCCACCTTTGGAGGAGAGATAGCAAAGGGTAAGTGTTGTAAACCTAACCTTGGGCTTGCGACCAAGGCAAGGGTTTGCGAGGGTGTGGGCCAAGAGTGAGCTCGGGAATCACATTTCACGCTCCTGAAAGTGCAAAAGAATGTGAGGGAATGAAGCCTCACACTCCCCAAATGAACTCCCATTTTGGGAGTTATAGTCCCAATGGACTCTCAAATTTTCAGAGGGCGATTACAGGGGTCAAAACTCATTGGATTGAGATGTTCTTTACATCATTGGAAAGATCTTGGAACGTAGATGTCAGTAACGAGCTTGCATGACCCATTTGGACACCTGATACACAAGTTATGGCCAAAACAAAGGCCGGGAGTCAAATTGGCAATTTGATTCTTGACCACTAAAAGTTGGGATTTCCTTGCGTTTAGGTGTCGTGCAACATACCATTGGAAAGCTCTCGATGAGGCTACAACTTTTCTTTAGACCTCATTTCGATCAGAGGTTTTCACACAAATTTATGGGCCCCCAAAGTTGTGGGAGTCCCAAGTTTGGGAATTTCGGGACTCCCACTTGGGAGTCCCGAAACAAAATGCCATTTGGATGTGGGCCTCGTGGAGAGGCACATAATATACTATAAGGGGGAAGGTGGTGGCTTCCCCCAAGTCCGGGCCGTGGTGAGTCTTGTGAGTCCGAGTTTGCCCGTGGTTTGTCCTAACACCAAAAATGCTCCAACTATGCACTAACCAACTTGTTGTTTGGTTTTGTGCAGTTCTGTGTGAGTGATTGAAGTGCTTGTCAATCTACCTAGTTCCATCCCAGAGCTCCAGCACGCCCCTCTACCCCCGAAGTGTTACGAGCTAGGGAACGTGCCCCAACTTCCTACTCTTCCATTGTTTTCATTTTAGACTCACATTTGATGCAAATTCATTTTTCACAATTGCATCTAACTTTTGAAGAACATTTTTCATGGCTTGGTAGGACAAAGAAAGGTAAGATGCCATGTCATTCTTTTTGTCAAACTCAAAGTACATACGTTTAAAGTGGTATGGACTCAAAGTCCCCTTGTAAATAGACTGTATTTCTTGATGGATGAAATTGTATGCATATTACTTATTAAAATGAATGTCATCTTGGTCGTAGTTGACATTCAAGACATCCATGAAAATAAAAACATGACTTGAAATTTGCAAAAATTATTAGCATTTGTAGATGACTTGTCTAATCCTAAGTGACTAATTATATGGAGTATTCATATGAACATTCACATTGTCTTTATTTATGTGGTTAGTTTCAAGTTGAACCCTAAATGACACAATAAGTTTTTGCATTTGTATATGGACACTTCTTGATGAGGGAACTAGATTTTTGATTTTTACATCATTGCATAGCTTGGTGGATATTTATTTTCAAAAGACTAGGTTCAAACTAAGAATGTATGAAATTTCATGTTATTTGGATGTTAGACCTAGCACTTGTTGAATTGAAATACTCATGCAAAGTAGTTATTGTACTTACATCTATCCTGTTAAGTTGGGTTTTATATTGTTCAACATTGTATTTGAAGATATTAGTGTTTTCTTGATTTGGAGTTCCACATGGAGATGAAGGTTAGCTGTGCCCAGTGTGTGAATGCAAAATGGTGTATAATAGTGATCAGCTTAAATGAGCATAACCTTTGAAATTAACATCAACTGGGAAATGAGTCTTTCAATCCTTCAAATTTGTAAAAACTAATTTGTAACCTTTTGATTTGATGGATTATAATCTATTTTATGCATTTGCATGAAGACATATTTTAAAACTATGTTTGTGTGCTTTTGTTGTTAGATAAAATTATGCCATGAAAGGTAAGGACTTTGTTATAAAAAAACTAAAAATCAAATTGAAACATGACACTTTGGATTTGGAAAACATGTTATTTCAATCAAAAATTCAACTATTTCTGTCAATAGGAGTGTGTGGAGTTCTAGTGGAAATCTATTGGTGCTAACATCAAAATTAAACAATTTTACATTTTTTTGTAACAACTTGGTGTAAACTTATGGTTGGGCTTTTGTATGTAAAATACCTAGGCATGGTAAGTAATTGTTGTGTGTTGAGAAAAATATTGTCTTTTTCTGCACCCATCCATCTATAAACTCTTTCAGTTGTCCGTAGCTTTGAAATGATTGTTTGATTTGAAAATCCTGACATTCATAATTGTCCAAAAATATTTCTTGGCCTGTGGTAGCCCACCATTATTTTTTTGATGGTGGAACTGATGCTTTGTTTGTGTTAACACATGAAATTGAAATGTAAATTTTGTTATGAGATTTTGGAACAAAAAATCTAGTCTACTTGAAAAACTTGAAGCCATGATTGCAAAAATCAAAATCTAGGTTAGTTATTTGTTATGTTATTTCATTCTTTTATACAAATTGAAATGGAAGTTGGAAATACGCATATTGGAAAGCCATAAGGTGTTTAGTTCTCTTCATATTCTTAAATACACAAATCCCTTTGGTGTTCCATATTATTCACAAAAAGCCTTCAACTTTTCAAGGTGTTACATCTAGAAACAATTATATGTCTTATGGTGTTTTGAATCTATTAAATATATTGGAAGTCCAAAAGGTTTAAGAATCTATATATAAGCACAATACATATGTTCATTTTTTGAATGTGACACTTGTGATAAAACCCTACCCATTTGTCTTGAAAAGTGTACGACAATTTTAACCACAAAAATTTAAAAACATGTCATACAAAATTTTGTAAATCTAGGGCACATAGGAATAACCATATGGTTTTAAAATATTGTATGGCATTGTCAAAGGTAAGGAATTTTTTTTGGTGTGACTTAGGGTTAGGAGATAAATTTAGGCCTAAAAACATTGTCTCTTTAAGGTTAGTTTGAATTTCTTTTTATTTTTCTCTTGATTTTTTTGTTTTCCAAATCTACATCAAATGTTGTTTTTGTGGTTTGTTGTGATCATGTGGGGACAAGAATAAAAGGTAGGTAAAAATCCATTGCATGTCATTGTTGCATTTGTAGGTCAATTTCTAAACTTGCATGTGTTGTTGGATTTGCTTAAAAACCCCCCTTGTTAACCCCAAATTGGGTGGTTTGGTATTTTGGACTTGGTCGAAATTAAAGTACTCACCATCTACATTCTACTAAATACCAACATCCTTTTGATTAAACCTTGTAAATGGTTGTGGGTTCAAATAACCACTAGGCCATGTTAAATTTATTTGTGATAATATTGTTTACTCAATTAGTCATCCAAACATGGGAACTTCAAGGGTGTCTAATTTTGTTGGGTAAATAATGGGCAACCTTTTGATGTGTGTTTTAAATCCCCTTCCAATTACAGTAGTTGGAAACAATATACCTTTTGAAAGGTGCCCTTATGGGAGTGAACGTACAATAGCCCATGACACATTTTTGGATATTCTTGCAAATATTGTTTTGGAGAGCGGCGCACATGTTCGAAGGGAGGTTTCCCACCTTATCTTTCGCCACATCCAACAATGAGTGGATATTTTTATTATCAAAAATGGTTTCCATATTTCGATGGACCTTGTCATTGTTGACCCAATTTGCATAGATATGGTGCAACGAACATTAACAACGACAACACATGTAGTGACAATGGTTGCTTAGGAGAAGACATGATTTTACACTAAATAAACATTAAATGATGATTTCATTCCCCTTGCTATTGAAACGTGTGGGTGTTTTCATTCTCATTTTGATTCATTTTTGATCACTTGTGCACAAACCACTATCACATGTCATCAGTGATCTTCTTTAATCCCCTTGATGTTCATGTCCCACTATCGACAACGTGTGTCCATAACCTTGTAGCGTGCATAAGCCATAACGATTTTTCAATGAGCTGCTGCATTTGGTCAGGGTTCCTCATCTCTTCCACACATCATAGTTAATGCACTTTTGTCACTAGTTGATTTGTGTCAAATGATTGCTTTTTTATTTTTGGTCTTTTTTGTTATCGTTGATTGTCATTTTGTAACCTTGGGTTTTATTTGCATAAGGTTTTTTTCTTTTCCTTATTTTTTGTTGATTGTTTGTTTTCATTTTTTTTGTGGGTTGTGTGTTCATGCTTTCATTTGCCTTGTACTTTTGATGGATGGGTTCCTGTCCTTGGTTTTTATATACAAAGTTTTTCTTTTTTTTCAAATAAGGTAGATCTTTCAAACATTTGGTCATGGTTGGGTTTGAAGTTCATAGTTTCATTCATTATCTATTATGCAAAAGTGTTTTGGTAGCTAATGTTGATTTTGAGAATTATGCATAATAAAAAGTGAAAAGTTGCCCATTGATTAGTAGCATAACTTTAATTTGAACTAATTTGAAATTTTTGATGATTGAAATATGCTTTGAATTGTATAATGGATCAAAATAAATAATGAACTTTTATAGGTGATTTGTATGTTCCATTGGATACATACTCAAAACATTTATCATATTTAAAAATATTTCAAAAGATTTTTCAATGTCTTTCACAACAATTTGGTTTTTGAAAAAAAATGCTGGAAAAATTTCAACACAATTTTTATTCATCCGAGACATGCATCTTCAACTTTAGATACTCAAAATGGGGTATTTTTTCATTATCATCTACTTGTTAGATGATTTTAGAAAACTTAAAAGTCACAACACTTGTTAACAACGAGGAGTTGAAAAACATAAAATAAAGTTTTTAATGGGAAAAAAAAAGACCCTCTCTCTTTTGAAATGACTTGAGAAAATTACAACAAAAGAGTCATTTTGTTTGGTTTTAAAAAAAAATGCAATACATGAAAAAAAAATCTCTCTCTTTTTCTTTTTTGAAATGGCTTCTGAAAATTAGGGCATAGTTGTCATTTATTTGCCTTTTTAAAATTAAAAATTGTGATACCTAAGGTAGATCGGCCAATGACCAAACACTTAAGGTAGGGTTGCTTGCCGTTTTTCCAAGAAGGCCTCGTTGTTTATGGTGTCCAAGGAATAGATGGAACCCTCCCCTGAGTGCATCTATCACACAAAAAATCGACAAAAATGGACTAGAAAGTTATGACCCCTCAAAATAAGGGGGATCATTTTTACAAAAAATTCTTGATAAAACAACTCATAACTTAATTTCGAATCCCTTAAAAAAAATCCTTAAATATTACTCGGTTTCTTTAGAGTTACAAGATGACTTGTAGAGCTTAAGATGGCGATTTCAAAACAGTTTAAATCGCTCAATTTGAACCAAAAGTGAGAAAGTTATGCACTGACAAAGTAGGAGGGGTCAAAATGAAGGAAAATGAAAAAAAAAAGCGTTTCGTCATTCGAAAAAAACGTATTATCTTTAATGCTCTTTTTTTGGCTGCTCCTTTGGCTTTGCATTTCAAAGATGATTTGTAAAGCTCGAGAAGGCGCTCTTATAACATTTTAAATCACTCAAAATGGAGAGGAATTGAGAAAGATCTGTCAAAGTGTTCGGTGATAGGTTAGTGCTCGGTGATGGGCCAGTCTACCCTATATGGGCAAAATTTTCTCTCTCTATCTCTCTCTCTCTCTCCCCTCTCGAGCGCAACCCGATCGAGTGACCTGTTTCGCGTGGTGAAGCAATTGAAGCTCGATTGCAAGCAAGAATTTTTTCGGGGATTCGCGGTTATATGTCTGGAAATTAGAGGTTGTCAGATAGGTTTTTTTAAAGGAACTTTATTTTTTGGTTTTTTTTTTTTTTTTTTTTTTTTTTT
>Ga0116231_10004696_pt1 | contig 27510 bp, 20 predicted proteins | sample S1TSphgellanicum_2_FD_89695 | JGI IMG/M metagenome (GOLD analysis project Ga0116231, IMG submission 89695) | Host-associated microbial communities from peat moss isolated from Minnesota, USA - S1T2_Fd - Sphagnum magellanicum MG | ecosystem: Host-associated > Plants > Peat moss > Unclassified... | reverse complement strand
CAATAAAGGTTTTAGCACTGTGGACTATTTTCTTACGACAACTGACCAATTAGAGGGTGTCAAGCGCTTAGAGGTTAATTGCGATGAAAAGTACTCAGGTCACAAAGATGCGCACTCTGATCATAGACCATTGGTACTTACAATCACTCAACAGTGGCAACCCCCTCTTGTTCAGCAAAAGACAATCAAACACCTACCACGTTTCAAATATGACATTGCCAAAGCAGCCGAGTTTAGCATGAGTGTACAACATAACATTGGTGTCTAGGCAAGCCTAGATGTGCTTGATGCATCTAACGTATAAACAACAATCAATCTGTTACAACAGTGCATCACATAATCTGCAGAAGAAGTGTTTGGAAATAGACAAGTGGCCTTAGGAAAAGCAATAAAACACAACCACAAACCCTGGTTTGACACAGAATGGCGCTAGACCAAAAGCCAGTTTGCTAAATTGTCACATGCGCACCCAGATAGGCAGGTCAAACTTAAGCAAATGAAACAGTTGTACAAAAGGAAGAAACATGTTTATGATGTGCTCAAGGCTAAACAAGTATGTGGTTTAGCAAAGGCGGATCCTGCAGCATTTTGGAAGCGGTACCGCAAGCGCGCTAAGGGTGTCAATGGCATCACTAGCAAAGCGCTTAGGGATGGCTTCCAGCAACTGCTCCAGCCTTCGGTGGCACCAGCCATAGCAGGAGCTATGACAGGTGCCGTTATTCAAGCCCAGGTGGTCTCCTTTCCACCCAATGTTATTGATTGCGAACAATTGCATGTTGACATCACACTAGTTGAAGTACAACAAGCGTTCAAAAAGTTAAAATGACACAAAGCTGCAAGCATTGATGGCATCAAACCAGAGTTCCTTTTGGATGCGGCTCCTGCCCTACAGCAACCACTATTGATTACTTTTAACAAAATTCTGCGCGAGGGCTATTGTGAATCACTCTCTGTTGGGATCATACATGCATTGTACAAAGGGGGTGATTGTAGTCAATTTGACAATTACAGGGGGATCACAGTAGGACCAGTCTTAGCCAAGGTGTTTGTAATGATTCTTGAGTCCCGCATCAGTCAATGGGCGGAGACCAATGATTTACACGCAAAGGGACAGGCTGGTTTCAGAAAGGACTTTAGGACAACAGATAACTTGTTTATTCTTCGCACTTTGACTGAACAAACTAGATTTCAAAAAAAAAAAACTATACAGTTGTTTTGTGGACTTCAAAAAAACCTTTGATATAGTACCAAGGGACCTGTTGTGGCAGGTGCTGGAGGGACTTGGCATCAGTGGGCGGATACTGGAGTGCTTGCGCTCCATGTATCGTTAAGACCAGGCCTACCTACACCATCCAGAGGAGGGGCTCACACCCACTTTCCTCTGCCGCATCGGAGTGAAACAAGGATGCCCCCTTAGCCCGCTCTTGTTTGGCCTCTTCATAGATGGCCTAAAAAAACAGCTGAATGCTTTGGAGGGTGACACACCACCAATGTTGGGACAGCTAGCTGTTCGTTTACTCTTGTATATAGACGACTTAACTTTCATGTCACACACTCCTGTTGGATTATAAAAGCAATTGGATGTCTTGCAAGCTTTTTGCTATGAGCGTTAGTTGACTGTGAATGTCAAGAAAACCAAGGTTGTTGTGTTTGAAGCATGCAAGTCTGTGTGTCAGGCTTTTGAGTATGAGGGTGAAGCTATAGAGCAACTAAACTCTTTCAAGTATCTAGGTGTTGAGCTACACAACACAAAAGGTATGCAAGCGGCAATACAACGATTAGCAATGTCAGGGAAAAAGGCAGTTTTTGCATTGCGACGCAGATGCACAGAGCTGCACATCTTTGACCCAACATTACAATGCCAACTGTTTGATACACTAGTCAAACCAGTGCTTAGCTATGGGTGTGAAGTATGGTCAGACCACATGGCACGCGAATAATTAGAGGTGGTTCATTGGGCTTTTCTGAAGTCGTCACTGGGGGTTAGCACCACGACATCCAGTTACGTCGTGTTGGCAAAGTTTGGCAGGTTTCCCCTAGAAATATTTTGGTGGCAACAGACCATGCGCTTTCTCTCACGTGTCAGTTTTGAGGTAGACTCAGATGGCATGCTCATGCTAGCTTATGATGTACAGCTGCAGTTGCTTGCAGCCAAGCGAAAAGTCTTACTCAGGAACCAGAGTGCTGTGGGTAGAAAGAGCCGATTGCCTGCTTGCTAGCTAGCACAAGTAGATGAACGATTGTCAACGTATAATTTGTGTATCGATAGCGATCAACTGCCACCATGTGCTTACCTCAAGCAATTGGCTGAAAGGCAATACATTGTACACCATCAAGTGGCTACAGCTGACTCCAGCAAGGTGAGAGCCTATCTGGGGTTGAATAACTCAGCACAGTATGGGTACAAAGAATACCTCTCCAAGGTAGACAATGCACAGCTTAGGAGAAGCTTGGCACGTTTTCGTTGTGCAAATCACAAGCTACAAATTGAGCTAGGAAGGAAAGTCAAGCCAATGAAGGTGCCGATGCAGCAGCGTTATTGCAAATTGTGCAACTTGGGTGCGGTTGAAGATGAGGACCACTTCTTGTTGGTTTGCCTTGCCTATCAAAGTGTTCAAGAGAGGTTTAGAGGTTCATTGCCATTAACTGCCATCACACGTTTGGCTGAATTGTTGAGTTGTCAACAGCAAGGCATCCTTGCTAGATTTTTAGTGCAATGTCAGACGGTTAGATCTGAATTGCTTCATCAGACTTAACGTCAATTGGGCTCTGGCCGGGGCGCTATTTGGCCCACTTAATGACGCTAAATTGTAAGTAAATAAGTAAGTAAGATACTCAAAGATTAACAAATTTGAAGGAACTATTCACTCTAGGGTTTGGAGAGTGTGTATTTTTTTTTAAAAAAAAACTCTAGAGTAGAATTAACTTGTTTAACAAACATGGACCAAGTTATAGGGTAATCAAAAGTGGGGATAATGAAGCTTTGATCATGTATATTATTCACATCAAAGGAAAGGTGACCAATATTGTGGTGGATGTTAGGCCTATTAAATGTGGGGAAAAGTTCATGGTGGCCAAGGACAAGGAGATAACAACAATTATCAATTCACCATAACTTTTGATTAAACTCAAAAATATACCTAGGGGAGTATAATCTGGTTTTATGTTTTTAAAATATTTATAATATGGTTTAAAGTAGACCAATTGAACTTTGTTATGTGTGTGTGTGTGTGTGTTTTTTTGAAAAGTGTTCATGCATGATGAGCAATGAGATGGACTAAAGCTTGTTGCATATTGAGTTGGAAGATGAAATGTATATTATCTTTAAATTTGACATGGAAGACAATATTGCAATTGCAACCCTTACAAAATGAGGTACTTAAGTTGAAACTTGACATAAAATTATATATAATCTTGATATATCTAAACATGAAAGTCTTGTGGTAGTTTTAGTTTTCAAACACATATGTTTGGCAAGATATAACATTTTTCATTAACTAACGGCCACCAACACCACATATGGATCGAAGCAACCAAAAAAAAAATTCAAATATGCAAATAATATATTTAATTGCCTTGTGTTATATCCAAGGTGATACAATAGAATATGGAAATATTGACTAAACAAAAAGTTTTGATAAGAGGAGGTTGACACCCATACTATTGATAGAAATTGTTTTAGGATCTAGTTTTGGAAAACTAAATTGTAAGCAATCATGGCATTTATCAACCATTCAAGCCAAGTACAAGTCGCTCACAAATGGAATTAGAGAAAATAGCTTGGGTAAATTGATTAATAAAAATGTTTCGTATAATTGCCTATTTGATTACATGGCGACAATTGAAGGAACATTTATTCAACAAAGCACCTAATTTATCATGTAAAAACAAAATAAATCAAAATGCAACATCATGTCGTGGAAAGGTTCAAGAAGGAGCAATTGAAGTAGCACACATCAATACAAGGGATCAACATGTGGATATACCAACAAAACCATTTGGGAAATAATTTTTTGAACCAGCAAATGGAAGATTGGAATAAAATGTTTTTAAATTTTTTGAAGAGTGTTTCATAACCATAGGAAGAAATACCATCCCAATATTATGTTTTCATTTTATGTTTAAGTTCTTGTTCATGGACAGAATGAACCAACTCCCATGATTACACCAGTTGACTATTTTGTCCATAAGATGGGTTGCATTTTCTCATCTAGCCCCAATTAATCAACTTTTTTGGTTTTTGATCAATGAGTTTATTTTAGAATTGTTTTTTTTTGTCAAACATGGCCTTCAAATAACCTTCCCACCTAGTTACCTTATTGACCTAACTATTTTATTGACCTAGCTACCCTACTAACCTACATCTTGGCCCTACCTATCAACTAATAATTGACTCCCTCCTACATATTTTTAATTTTTTCATTGGCTAAACATTTACCTTCTTTGCAAAAGCCTTTATTTCTTCTTGGTCAAACTTTTGCTTCTTGGCAAAACCTATTTTTAATGGCTAAACTTTTATCTTTTGACAATTTGTTTTTGGGCTAAACCTCTATGTATTCTCTATTTCTCAACAAAAAATTTATCTTTCCCTAACAAAAGTTTATTTTTTCATGGCTAAGCTTTTATATCTCGGTAAAATTTTTTTACTTCCAAGTTAAACATTAACTCTTAGCATAACCTCTCTACTTTTTAGCTAAACCTTTACCTCTTGACAAAACCTTTTTACTTGCTAGCTAAACCTCTACCTTTTGGCAAAACCAATATCTTTGTTTGGCTAAACTTTTGCCTTTAGAATTTATTTATTTATTTATTGACTAAATTGTTACTTTTTGACAAAACCTTTACCTTTTCTTAATTAAGCCCTTATCTTCAAAAAAAACTATTATCATTACTTAGCTCAACTTTTCACCCTTCAACAAAACTTCTTTACTTTCTTACTAAATTTTTATCTCTTGGCAAAACCAATATCTTTTCTTGATTAAACTTTTGCCTTTGAACAAAACCTTTTTACTTATTGTCTAAACCATTATCTTTTAATAGAATTAATATTTTTAAAAAACTAAACTTCCACCTTTTAGCAAAACCCCTTTACTTATTGGTTAAACCTCCACCTCTTGGCAAAACCAATACATTTCTTTAATTAAACCTTTATATTTTGGCAAAATTAATATTTTTTCTTTGTTAAATTTTCACCTCTCAACAAAAGCTTTTTACTTCCTAACTAAACCTCCACCTTTTGGCAAAACCAATATTTTGTTTTGGTTAAACTTTTACATTTCAATGAAACATTTTTTACTTTTTGGCTAAATCAGTACCTATTTGGTATTGCTCACACATAAGAAAATCCTAAAGATATTATGGAAGGTGATGATTATCATCAATGAAAGTATTGCAAAAATCAACGCATTTAAGATTGAATGGAATTTTGACACACATTTGAAACAATTTTGCAATACCCTTTTTAAATGGATAAATTTTATTAACCCACCTTAAATCACAATGCGATACCTTCATCCACCATTAACAAGTTGTATTAATTACCCAATATGCAATATTCATATCAAGGTCATGCCAAAACTAACATTTGTTGGTCCAAGCTTATCTTAGGTGGGCCTTTGACTTCAAAATGTAATACCCACATTGGCATTATGTCAAAACCACATGTTGAACATAACACATGTAATATTCATATATAAACAAATTCTAAGTTGGGAAAAAATGTAGGTATACAAATATTACATAATTGGTTGATACAACAATTGACATTTTAGGACCCATATGTAAGTACTACATAGTTGGTGACAACTATTAACCAAACAAAACCAATGAAAAGTTTGGGAACGCAATGTGGGCGTTGCAAGGTGGTAATGTTGCAAAAAATAATTTAACGACTATGGATGGGGATATTACATAGTCGACCAAAAAAACTAATGAAGAATTTGGGAATGCGATGTGGGTGTTGTGGGGTGACAATGTTACAAAATGTAATTTAACAATTATGGATGCAAACATTGCAGGGTTGGCCAAAAAAACCAATGAAAAATTTGGGAGGTTAATGTGAGTATTATCAGGTGAAAACATTGTAGAATGCAATATAAAATATTCATATGCAAGTATAATTGCATGTCCAAAAAAATGTTATGTTAATTATTAATTTGTCATTTTTTTGATTGACTAACACAACAAAATTTGAATTTGTAAAGAGGCAATATTTACATGAATTAATGCAAACTTTGAAGTACATGTGAAATTCAAAAATTCATTAAGATCTTTTGGAAAACATTCACATGTCATTGGTTGCCATAATACCAAATGGCATAAACTAATTTTTTAGTTTCTATGTACACATAAATTACATGCTAAATGCACTAAACCATAAGAATTGTGTCCCAAAAAATGCAAATCAACAAGTTCATATTAATATGAAAAGAGAAGTAATGACATGATATTCCCTCTTCATAGAAAATCTCTTTCTATCACTAGTATCTTCATTTCTAATTTCATAAACTTAGTGATATAAGTCACAATTCTTTTAATCACTTTTGTAACATGGTGATATGTGTACAATGTTGGTGCTAAATGTGAGGATGAATTATGTTGATCTTATAAACTCATCCTTAGTGGTTCCACGCAATATAATTCACAATTACAAACATGCATTAGTAAATAAAAGTTTCAAGGTTTCTATTAGTAATATATATATATATATAATGCAAAAACTAAGAGAATCTGAAAAAAAAAAAACACGTTAATTGAAAAAAACCAAAACCAAGATAAAAGACATCATAAGAAAGAAAAAATGCCAAAAAAACACAAACATGAAAAAACCAAAAGAAAAAGTAGAAAAAATACCCAAAATTTAAAAAAACTGATAAATAATTTTTTAAAAAAAAAAGTAGAAAAAACACAGGAAAAGGGGAAAAAATGCAAAAAATAGTAGAAAATTTAGAAGAAAAAAAAGACTCACTTGAGAAATTCTCAAGCTTTGTTGCATTTTTGTAGCAAGTCTTGTTGTTCTAAATTAACCTCCATGTTGCATTGTGATCTTGCTTAAAACCAAAGTTGCCAACCCCTTGTAACAAGCTATAATGTTTTTCCAAATCCCTATCTTGCTCCAAACTAAAAGGCCCAACACACATGAAAAAGAAGAAAAAACAACAAGGAGAAAGAAATGAAAAAGGGCAAGGAAAGAAATAACAAAAATAATCAAGAAAAATAATAACAAAAAATATTTTTTAAAACAACAAGAGAAAAAAGAGGACAAGGAGCAAGGAGGAAGAAAAGAAAAAAAAAAGAGGAAGAGAAACAAGGAGGAAGAAGAGAAGAAAAAAAAGAGGAAGAACAACAAGGAGGAAAAGAAGAAAAATTAACAAGAAAAAAAAAGGAAGAGAAGAAAAAATAGCAACAAGAAAAACAAGATAAGAAAAAACAACCAAGGAAAAATAGGTTTGTGAGAGCGGGAAAAAAAAGGCAATGAAAAAGTGGGGAAGTTTTTTTTTAAAAAGAACTTCATAACCAACGAAACCCATAACGGTTTCCATTGGACTGGTACAATCATGGGGCCTAGTTCATTCAAGCCTTGTTCATTATCTATTTGAACAATTTTGAATGTAAGATTAGTTTCATGTTTCTTAGATTTCCATGCCAAAGAGGTGGGATATATTTAACATGAATGTAGATATTTGTATCCTCGCATAAGAGGAAGTACATGTTGGAAAAAGTCAAATCAATACATGTGAAATAAAATAGTAGGCCTTTGACTTGTATTTTTCATAAAGTTCATTAAGAAACAAATTTTGTTAAATTTTATAAATATAATCACATCCATTCTATAATAGATCCCATCAATGTTAACTGAAGTTACTTGAATTGGAATGAACATAATATAATGAAGGATTTTCAAGATCTATGAAAAAAGATCAAATGAAGTCTATCACAATTATGTTGGCCAAAGATTAGGATTCAATACAAGAATGGTAAGAAAATTTCATGTTTGGTTTAAGATATGAAAACCATGACAATTCCACAAATTGTTGCAAGCACATTTTGTGTCATAAACCTTAGCTTTAGGCTCACAATCAACCTTAGATGGACCCAAACCCACCTTAAAACCAAACCCTATGGGTCTACATAGACTATGACCCAACCTTAAAACATGACTTGTTGGGTCTACATGGATCCAAACCCAGCCTTCAAAGAAAATAAGGTAGGTCTACATGGAGTTAAACCCACCTTAGAATCAAACCCAATGGGTATTTAAGAGTTTTTTTACATGGTCCAAATCGTAAGTTTAGATACAAGTGTATGTAGGGTTTAAGGTTTTTAATTTCTAGAGCCTTGGGCCCATTGTAGGGTATGGATGAAGATTCAAATTGGCATAATTAAATAAATATGAAGATATTTGCATTTTCTTTGCAGCAAAGGAACTTCCAAAGTTGTACACAAAACATCAATTTCTTCCACGTTTATATTCAAATGGGGTTAGCATGGGAGGATCCAAAGTTGTTAGGTCCATTTTTTTTGTACAATAATGAGGGAATGACAAAAGGGATCCGTTAGTTATGCACAATCCTAGACTATGAAATATCGGAGTTATGGTATTACACTTGTAAGAAGAGGTGGAAAATTTTATTAAGGTCAATATAGTTATTTGTTTACTTGAAACCATGATGAAGATGATATATTTTTCAGAGCCAAACTAGAACATTCAATGATGGATCTTTTAAATAGAAAATTTTGATATTCTTGTCATAAAACCCATAATTGGTTTTGAACCCAAGCCAATGGGTCTTATCAAGATAAAAGCCATAAGATCTAGGAATTGGTAGTCAACTTTTTTTGACCTAGCCCCAAAACCAATGGGTAAATATATATTTTTAATAGATTTGGAACCAATGGTTCTTTTATATTGAAAGTGATTAAATTCAAAGCCAATGAATCTTTTTAAAACCTCAAAATTGGACAACACTAGTTTCAACCATTTGTATGTGTCCAATTCAAAAACTTGATGCAACACATTAAAACTATTGTCAAACATTAGAAGATAATATAAACCCATGTTCAAAATACATGTATTTATCAAGAATTACAAGAGTCCAAAATTTTAGGACAATAATATGTTTTCATTTTGGAACAAAGGCTTTGGGTATTTCATGAAAATGTCATTTGGATTTAGTCCATGTGGTGAAATTCATAATTTATTATAAGGAATGTAGTTTTTCTTATAGGAATTCAAGTTATATTGGATTCATGTGAAACCATTACGAATTCATGATCTAGTTTTAGCTCCAAATTACACTAACCACTCCCCAAGTTTGTTTATTTGTTTGTGTACTTGAGATGATTGAGAATTACATGGGAAGTGTCTTGCTTCATCTTATTAATTTTTAAAATTCTTGCACCCCATAATTGTTCACAAGCAGTTAAAAATTGTGCCCCAAGTTCCTACAATTCCATTTTTATTAAATTAGGATTTGCCACCTATATTAAGTCGATGGATAATGATTTTAAATATATTTATGTCAATCTAGTCATGACAAACTAAACCCCTCCCACCTCCCATGTGCTCATGGTATGTCAACAATTCAAAGTTGATGTGTGTGGCAAGTCAAATCTTGGCAAATTCATGTGATTAATTTATTGGTGTTTACTAAGTCAAGGGGGGGTATTACCTATAAACTTAATAGAAATAATTAAAATTCTTTTAAAAGAATTACATAAGTAGTTAGAGTATTCGTTTTTCATTAGTTAAAAGGACAATGTTTAACATTAAGAAGCCAAGTCTGGTAGTACAAACCATGAGGGGAAATGAAAAAGAAAAGCTACAAAGTTTTGGATATTAAAAAAAAAATTATGTTAATGTAATTAAAAGGGTTTCTCTTTTACAAAAATGTTTTACCCATGTGAATACATAAATTCAAGATGGGTTGATTGTCAAGGTGTGTATGTGTGTGTGCATACCTATCAAAATAGTGAGTGATGTATTGTTTGATCCTTATTTATGTAACTTTGTTTTGTTGATTTCTTGAACTTATATCTCCAAAAGATTATGTAAGTGAGATTAAAATGAACGCATATTACATGAGTTGGATAACATGTCTATTGAACTCCCTGATTAGATTCAACAACAAACTACCAAATAATTAATTTTTTTTAAATCCTAACTTTTGCATTTGGTTTTTAATTCTGAAATTTTTGGCAAGTAATGGTTATAAATAATAATAAACACATTCCTTTTAAGTTTATGGGATAGCCTAGTATGTTTATATTATCTTATTCTATAATTCTTGAATTTTTAAAGTCTACAATTCAAAAATGACAATTTAAATGTTGTAGATTTTTTTATTTTACAAAAGTTTCAGTTCAAGTAACAAATTTTTTTTCAAAAATTTGACAAAACGAAAAATAATTTAATTTATTTTGAAATTGTTCAAGTATTATGGTAGTATCTAGTTGACAAGTTTGAACAAGCACCCAATAACTATTATTAACTATACTAAGTGGAAGAAAATATCATTTACATTTTTGCAACCATTAAGCAAGGATATGAATTTGTTAAAACTCAAGCCATCATTGTCATATTAATCATAATGACCAATAAAAACAAGGTGGGTAAACCTTCATGAGTTCCATTTATGTTTATGTTTTGGGTGAGTGCATTATAAGGGCGGTTAACTTTGGCACTCTCACAACATGTGCATAAAATATACACCTCCAAAATGTGCTGCATTTAATTATGGTTTTCATTTTTGGTGTTTCGGCTTTATATTCATATATATTCAAAATAATGATATTTAATATAATTTGAAATAAATAAATTCAAGGAGTATTAGGTATATTTATGGTATATGTAGTATAGTATAACTCATTTCTTGTTTTAGATTACATTAGGTTTGGGTTGAATCAATCAAACAAAAAATGTTTGAAATGGAATTTCAAAAATGGCACACATCACACTTTTTATCATCTTCCATTTGAAAGTGATTATTTGTCAAAATTTTGATTTGTCACATATCTATGGTCATTGCCTTGAAGAAAATGTATGATATGATATCATCAAAATTTTCACGTGACTCAAACTTATTCTAATCATATGGAATCACAATGTTTAGTAGATATTACAAATTTCATAAATATTCAAAATCATTTCAATCATTTTTTTAATATTTTCACTTTTTAGTATGTTGTGATGTACATGTTTTTGTGCAAATATACTCTAACAGGTGAAAGCATGGTAAAGTATACACAAAAAATAGTGTAAACAACAAAATATTAAGGTTTTTAAAGAAGAGGACCAACAAGTAGATGATTGTATGGGGATAATATATATATATATATGGTACATTATTTCTTAACTCTTGTTCGCACGGACTTCAAAAGCTAAATTATTATAATCATGTTTTTTTAAGCTACTTGCAAGTACTTGAATTGGACCTCAAATTTGTGACAATTTGAAAAATAAAATTCAAGTCCTTGAAAGTAGGTGAAATGTTTTTGCAAATATTTAGTTTTTTTTTCAAGCACCTCAATATTGATGTGGTGAACATTTTAATATAATTTTTTGGTTAATCAATTTTGTTTTCATAACTAAAATCATCCCCGACCCTTAAAAAATGGGGGATTTTTTGGGGTATTTTTCAAGTCCAAATAATATGACACAAATTTCTTTTGAAAGCTAGAAGGAGGCTAGAGATGCTCATGAAAAAAAAAATCATTTGTTTTGAAATGCTAAAGGAAGGTTAAAAGTTTGAAAAACTATTTTTTTCGTGTTTTCAAGTGGAAAACAAGGTAACAATTATGTACAAAATATTTTGTTTACACCTTAACATCACATCATATGAAATTTAAAAATGTTGTTTTTTTTTACATTTGATTACTTTGGGTTTTGACCTACCACAATATGTGAAAGTTTTGTAAAAAACCTCCATATTAATAACATAGATGAAGTTCAAACATGGTATCCTTAAAAACCAATATAATGTAACAACAATCTTGGCCCCCCCCATAATGTGCTTTTACCTTTTTATCTTATTTTATCTAGTCATACCATATAAAACTAACTATGATGTATATAAATGTTTGGGAGTTTACCAAGTTGAAAAACTTGAAAGAATCTTAAAAGATATGGAAGATATGGCATTGGAATGCACTAGTTGTGTAATGAGATTTCCTAACTTTATCACTCATGAAAGAACATGATATTTCAAAACAAATTAGGCGAATGATATAATGAACAAAGAATTTCATTTGCTAATGTTTTTCATTGGTGATTTAAATGAAACATCGTAATATAATGAATTCAATAATTGTTAAAACAAAATTGCACATATGGGTGCTCATATGTGGACTTTTTGCACACAAAAATAAATTGTTTAGAATAAGGATGTTAATAAGTTCAAGGAATTACTAATCATAATGGAGGAGGCAATTTAAAGAAAGTTCACAAAGGAACATTATCATGGTCCTTGAAAACAACATACATTGAAAATACATGTTTCGTGAATATTTAAACGCATAAGGTAGTTGCTAGTCTTGGTGTGTTTTTGGGCATTCTCCTAAGTTGAATGAATATGATTAGTGAAGAAGGATTTATGAAGTATGACACAAATACTTTCATTGAGAAGTGGATGTTGTGTGATTCATTTTCAACTCAACACGGTTGGTTAAAAGGGTTATGAATTTAACATTGGTGGGAGTTGTTGATACCATCTCCATAGAAGCTTATCAATGATCTATGATGTTTCCATAAATATAGTTGAAAGTAATTAAAATGCATTTAAAAACAATCCAAAAAAATTGTGAGATGAAATTCATTAGTTAATTGAAAAACCATTTGAACACTTGGTGTTGGTGTTCATAATATTTTGTAATCAATATAGATAATTTGTATATGCAAGTACACAAAAAAAATTACACCACAATTTTTGGTTCAAATTGTAAAATAAAGGAAAAGATCTTATATGCCAACTTTCATTGTATCCGAAATAGCTTTGTATGTAATGTAGTTTTCCAATGCAAGCATTTCTTTTAACATAAGCAATTTTTCAGCACGTATTTTTCCAACATAAGAAAATTTTCAACATGCAAGTAATTTTTCAATATAAGTAGTTTTTCAATACAAGTAGTTTATTAATGCAAAAAAAATTCCAATGTAAATATTTTTTAATATCTACGTGTGAGTGAAAGTATTTTTCATTTTTTATGTGTGTGAAGTGAATGTGATTTTGTGCATAGACATTCATTTAATTTAAATTCATGGCAATGGAAACATTTACTTAAATTTATCCATTCATTTTTTGAACATTTATTACATTCATACAACCTAAACCCATCTAGTTTCAATATATAAATATGAAGTGGGCAATTGTCTATTCAATTCTATATCTTATTTATTGAATAATCAATCATCACATTCAAATGAGACAAAATAGTATGGCATATTTAAGTCAATGTTTGTTATTGAATACAAAAAAAAACCCAACAATGTCACATTTGAGAATTAAATCTAAGTTTTTTGTTTAATTTACATCAAGATACCATTCAAAATTATTACCTTAATTTTTTTTGTAACATGTGACAAGTCAATAGGTAGTTAATTGACAAGTAAATTAGCAAAACAAGTAGTTAGCAAAGGTAGTTTTGTACAAGTTAATTTTTAAAAAAATTGGACTATGTTGTTTATACCAACTAGTTACTATTTAAGTGGTCCAATCACACTATTCATTTTGAAATTAGTTAATGTATATTTTGAAGAGGGAGGAAAAAGAAAAGGAACAGGATTGAAGAAAATGGATTTTAAATTTTTTTTCAAACTTGTAATGGACAACTTTTACATTTCAGACTTACATTTTGATTGTGCAAACTTGTGAATACATTTTATTTTGGAACTTTGATTAATACATCATATTAAAATTTTATTTGTTGTATGTATCTAATATTGTAGATCAGAACCTATTATGCAAGTAGAATTCACAAATAATTTTAATGAGAATCAACTAAGATCCCATTAACATTTGGCAACCATGTAGTAGATCAAAATTGTAAGCATTAACATTTATAGTCTCTAGTTTGTACCATGTTTTATATATTTTTTATGCGACTTCAAGTTTAAGTTTTTTAAAAATAATGTTGATGTTTTTGTTATATTTTGAATGGATTAGGGAATAGGTTGAATTAGTGTAAAGTTTTTGAAGAAAATCACTCAACATTCTATCTATAAAATAAATTTTCTGTAATTTTTAATTGTTAGGCAGAGTTTGTGTTAAAAGATAATGCAAAATGTTTCATAATACAACTTTTTGATTTCAAGAAATGTCATAGTGGTTATAAGAAATTTTAGAAAACATTTAAAGTAGGTTATACATCAACTTGTAACAAAACCTGCAGAAATGCAAGACAAGCAACAAATGCAACTTATTGGAAATAAACTAGTGCATGTGCCAATCATGGAGGTAGCACAACATGTAAAAGCCAACATTTGACATCAAAATATAACCAAATAGGTTATGCACAAGGAATCAACCATACCCTTAACCATTCACCAAATGACATTACAAATCTTGTTCCCAATAGAAGGCAATGAATGTTCATAATGGTGGCGGTAACAAACCAATTCAAATTTTTGAATCCCAACATCGATTTGGTGATAGTTGATTCAGAAATGGAACAAATCCAACTTACAAATTCAATGGAACAACTTCATTACATTGCTTGAATACCTTATAATCAATGAATTTCCATGCCACATTTGGAATCGGTTAATCCTTTAGTAGCACCAATTATTGTTCAACAAGAGCCAACATGGTACTTACCACTTGGCCAACTAGACCAATTTCTAGTCAAGGTGAAAGGGTTACAAATTTCATAAAAGATATTGATTTTGGGGAGAAAATATATTTGTGTTGGAACTTGAACCTGTTCCTATTGTCAACACATGGGACATCAATTCAAACATTGCCCCTTTGTTGATGATAGATTAATACAACTTTTGAAAAATGAGGTGATGAATGTTCATCAACTTATTATTCCAATTACCACAATTATATCACCAAATGCACTTATGCAAAGAATTCAAATCATGAATCCAAGTTTTGGTCATGAAACAATATTGGTTAGCTATCAACTAGCCTCGAAATCACTTGTTACACCATTTGTACCAAGTCGGACCAATGTTTTACCTACATTTACATACCCAATGTGGTATAATGTCATACCCCTTTACATATTATTAGATAATGTGTATCCAACATATCCTACTATAACAAAATGGTTTGATCCTTTGATTTATAGAAATCACACATGTTACGTACTTGGATATGTGTACTTGGTACCAAAGCAACTTGTCATAACACTAATACAAACACTATGCACTATTGGTAACCAATATACTATAGTGGTTTAGCTAGTCATTAACAAATACAAAGGACATGTTTAGCTAACCACATGTGATGGCTTCAATGACAACTGCTACACCAATCAACACTGAGATGCATCGAACTAGTGACAATTTGTTAGTTCATGTACCAAGAAGTTTTGATCATCATCCACTAGATGGAAATCAACTTGGGGATTCAATTGGAGGAAGTTCATTTGAAGAATGACCATCAATATTTTAGTTTATTACATATTATGATATTCATTATACATCATTTTTTTAGTGAAAAGTGGTTCACCCTTAATGTGCTTCCACTTGAAACTCTATATCCCAATTAAGAGATATAAAAATAGTGCTTCTATAAACTTTTGCTTTATCAACTCCCAAGCTACCTAACACTTTGGGGTCCACATAAATTGTTTGTCTTCCTCATGAATTTGGTAATTCAAGCCATGATAAATGAAAAATTATTGATGAAACATCTACAAAATTAAGCAATTCCATTAAATACTTAAATTTGTTGTGCATTTGTGGGAATGGGCATCCAAATTATAGCTTGGATTGTCTTAGGATCTAGTAATTTATCATCCTTGGAAACTATAAATCCTAGTATCATCCCTAAAAATACCATGAATGCACATTTATTTGGATTCAAGTTAATTCCAAATTCTCTACACTTCTAAAAGCGCCATGGAGTTTAGCTAGATGAGTATCCATGTAACTATAAATATAATGAAATCATCCATTAAAAATTTCATGAATTTGTCTAGACGATCTTTGAAGGCTTCATTCTTTATCATCTAGTAAGTAACATGTCCATTCTTCATTCCAAATGGCATAACTACCTGAATAAAAGGCTTTCCAATTTGTTACAAAGGTTATCTTGTATCTATCATCTAGTGTTATGGATATTTAGTGGTATCTAGAGCATGTGTTAAAAGGTGATTTGTGATCTATAGTTGCATATAGTTGTTACATTTTAAAATAACTTTACTAGTTATATTTTTACTGGTTATTTACTAATCATAAATTTTTATCTCTATTCTTGTATACAAGTGCAAATGACCATGTATTTTGAAGATGATTAGGATTGTGATTATTGTTATTGAATCAAATGAAGTTTTCTTAAATGTTTTCAATTTTCTTTGATTTGGAAATATAAAACATGTTTCTTGTCTTGCATAGATTGAAATAATATATACTACAAATCAAAGAAGAAAATTGTAGAACTTGTTTTAATATGAAGAATTGAAAATAATTAAAACATAAAATCTACCTTTTCCATTTTTTTGGCAACCATGTCAAGGAAGAATTTCGAAAGAATTCTTCACAAATTTATAGTTTTAAATCAATTGTTTAAACATTGTGTAATAATTTTGGTAGTTTTTATCTCAATAGGAAAGATATGAAAAAAATAATTGAATCAAATAATAATCTAATATGCAAAGGGAATATATATTTTTGACTACTGAAAGGATAATTATTTTTTCAATTTGTATTTAGAAACGAAGTATGTGATAAAAAGATAAATATGTTTAAAATGGTTACCAAGAATTTACAAAAACAGATTAATCAAAGTAATCAAATTGAAGATAGAGTGGTATTGATAAATTATGAATGGTATTTACTAATAGGATCACCATAGAAGTAGGCTCTAATTCATAGGCACAAACAAAGTTAATAATGAAAAAAAGATGAATCCAAATGAAATTGCAGAAGAGGAAAAAATGTAGAACCCACAACAAACATTTGGATGTGTTGAAAATATGCCAAATTCATTGAAAGATCTTAATACAAAAGATGTTGTTGAGGTTAAATTGTAATGGTTTAATTGCAAATAACAAATCAAGGTAGTCCATCAATCATGTATCAAATTTAGTTCAAACGAACGAAACCATGTGCTCTCAAGAAAATGGACTAGAAAATTTTGGCTGAAGTATTAATGTACAAACCATGAATCAAGTACACAACAATGCTAATGGATTGGCTATATCGGTGAACACACAAGCAAACCAAGATCAACAACACAATGTTGCATAAAATGTGCAATATGGGCTTAAAGGAGGACAATCGAACAATCCACATGTTGTATCGACACAAACAAATTGATTTGTCTGTAAATTGTGTCATACGAATGCACATGCTAGTTATAATTGTTCATTCATTTCATATGAAAGTTCGACAATAGATGATTGATGAATTGTGGAGTTTTGTTCAAAATATTCAAAGGAGGTATTCCACTACAAACCCATTGAACTAACCACAGTTACAAAATTTTCAAGCATTGATGATTGTGAGTTCTATTGATTTATCGATAGTTAATCCAAGAGTTGAAAAACATTTGAGGACAACATAAGGGTTTGAACAACAATCACCTCTAATCATTGTACCGTCATATTGGTGTGGGCGAACCCATATATACTTCTCCACTATGAACACCGATGATGCCAATGAACACAAACACGATGACTATTTCACCGATGCCCATGTGGAATCTAATGACATCTTATGTTGAAAGGTGTATGTCCATTGGTACCCACCACCCAAATACATGTGGCTATACATGTCCCATTCAATGCACAAATACCAACCGTGACACAACAAAGATCCACAAAAGTTATAGTGGAAGTGATGATGGACAAAATAGCCCACCAATATCACCACCACCAAATTCAAAAGGCAAAGTTGTTCCACAAGAACCATCTAATGGAGGATGGTTTGTATTTAATACATAAGGGGTTACATTCACACTATCATGGTATCCACATTCTATTACACCAATAAGACCCCCAACAAGGAAACATTTACTGTATATGACTTATGTCAAGGATACAAATCTTGATGTTCACATCTAAATGTTCAAGAAAACGATTAAAATTAATGGAGAAATAATTAATGAATACATCATTAATGTACTTGGCTTTATTCTTTGAGATAATATTTCTAAGTGGGGAGGAAATTTTATGCAAGATCATCCCAATTGTACTTTTGTAGAATTGGAGGAAGTTTTCTGTAACATTACAAAACGAAAGAAAATGATGAACATATTTAATTAAAGTTGAGGAGTATCAAATAGGAAGAGAAGGAGTGTGTCAAATTTGATTACAAATAGATCCTTAAACTAGTTAATTACTTGCAAATCAAGGTCACTGATATGTACTTCACCTATGTTTTCATAGTAGGTCTACATCCATATTGGAATGGAATCAACAACTATAATGAAATGAGAAACCTTAATCAAGCACAAAGAAACTATTGTGATTTGTGAAGAAAGCGAACCTGAAGGCTACAATTTGTATTTGAAAATTCATACAAATAAAATGGAGTTTGATTGAACATTATAGATTTTAATCATAATAATCGATATTGTACCAATTGCAATATGAAAAACCATAATACATAAGTTTATTGAGCAAAAAAAATATATATATCAAATGTCACAGATGCCAATGCCATGGAGTTCATTCATTTGAATGTTCATCCATGTACCTAACTTTTAGTTTAGTTTTAGTTCACTTTTAGTCAACTTTGAGTTAAAATTTTAATTCATTTCCACTTAACTCATAATTCATTTCTAGTTGGCTATTAGTTCATTATAGTTAATTATTAATTAAATTATAGTTAAATTCAAATTAAGTCCAAGTTAACTCTTAATTAACTCCTAATCAACTTCGAATTATGTCCTAGTCAACTTTCAGTTGACTCTTAATTAAATCCCAATTAACTTTTAATTAAATTTCAATTGACTCATAGTGATTCTCAATTAAGAAGGTTCTCAAGAAACTTTTTTATTCGATGCACACATAGAAACCTTTTTGGAAGCTTCCTTGAGTTAGGTCCCCAAAGGGGTATAAATAGAAGTAGGACCCTTCATTTCCTTTAGTTTGTTCAACACCAGTATTAAGCATGATTTTGCACCATAACCTTGTCATGTTTTTTCCATGTTCATGTTTCCATGTGTTAACATAATAAAAATCAATTTTCACATTTGTCTTGCACATCTCGTGTTCTTGTGTTTTTGTTTTTGAATTGCATAATTTTTTTTGTTCCCTGTTTGAAAATTAGATTTAGACCTTTCCTTTAACCTTTGTTCTTGTGGATTTTCGTGTTCTTGACAAAACTTCTCCCATAGTATTATATTGATTATCTAAAGTTTGGTGACGTGCTTTTGTTTATGATTCCTTTTGAGGAACACCCATGGGGGGTGAATATGATAATCTTCTCTCCTATAATGAAATTTGGCATTTTCATTCATTTGATAGTTTGTGTGAGGTTCCTTGGCAATGGAGAAATGAGACCATAAATGGTTGGTGGATAATGTGTGACAAACACTTTGCAAAAGTGTAAAAATCATTAACAAGCATGGCAACCTATGGTATTTGTGCAAACCATAAGCAAATGTTATGATGCATGTGTTTGAAATGTTGTGTGTTGTCCATTTTTGTCCTTTCAATAACATTACAAACAACTCACTCAAGTGTGTTACAACTTTAGAATTTGCAAGTTCTACTTCATATTTTAATGAAATGCATTTCATGTGTGTAGTTTAATTAGCATTGAGCTAGGTTGTATGTTTGTAAGATGGGTTCTGAAGTGAACCCTCCAAAGAGGAAGTATGTGAAAAAACCCAATGAAGTAGAATGAAAGCAAGCCCTTGTTGACTACGAAGCTAAAAAGTTGTGAAAACAAGAGGAGAAGCGACATAATCAAAATGAATGACAACGACAATGTTGTGTTTTATGAAAAGAACATGTTACTATGCAAGATGGTAATGCACAACAAAAAAGGGAGGAAATAGAGCATGTTATTGGAGTTTATGAACAAGTGATGGAAGAATGAAATCATTATCGAATAGCCAATCTCATCGTTGAGTTCATTTCAAAAGCATTACCAGTTTGCCTTAGACTTATAATAATAAGCTTGTGATGGAGAAAACCATTTATCATGTCAAGGTATGTGATCATATGTGTTAAGGAGGTAAGCCGAATATGTGATTCAGTATGAACAAGGCAATTAGGATAAGGACTAATCAGGGAACTTTGTTAGTTTGAAATTTGAATTCTTGTTGTTTTGGATCATAATGATGTGACTTGGGATGGTTCAAAAGGGGGGGAAATTCTAGAGAATAAAGAAAGGAGAAAAAGATGAAACATGGAGTTTTTGAAAGAAGAATAGGAAGAGCTGGAGGTATTTGTGGTAGAAAATCACAAACTTTGTTATGATATAATACAAATTTTAAATGTCGTTTTGGGATTTTTTTCAACAAAACTTGGGATTATGCTATAATTTGGATTGATGTTCTCAATTATACAAAAAAAATTGACTTCTACAATGAAATTTATGTTATGCTTTTGTGTGAATTCTCTGTAGTGTTAGATTATGATGAAATGAATTGTTTATGATATAATACAATTTTTAAATATCGTTTTGGGATGTTTTTCAACAAAACTTGGGATTATGCTATAATTTGGATTGATGTTCACAATTATACAAACAAGCACACACTTCTACAATGAATTCTATGTTATGCTTTTGTGTGAATTCTTTGTAGTGTAAGATTATGATGAAATGAATTGCACTCTTGTTTTTGGAGTTTTTTACAATGTATTCCGAAGTAGATTCTAGCTATATGTAATAACTATGAATATGATGTGGGAATGAATTATAATGCTAAGTTTGTTGAGACTTAATATAGAAATAGTGAACATATGCCAGTGAAATGCAAATATGTTGTTATAGTAGCGTGAAATATTTTACAAGAATTTAAATTTCACTTCTACCAATATTGTTGATTATATTTTGCCTTCAAAGGTTTCCATTGTTTAACAAGAAATATTTGTTGGGGTGATGAAGGCATTAGATGATAATCATCATTCAAATAGTGGTGTTAAACTTGCAACAAAACATGCACTATTAATTGTTGCTATTAATGGCCATAATGAATCATTAATTAGAGATGTTGTAAGAGCCCTTGGTATCCATCATAAAAATATTTTTGTTGTTTTTTCATGGTGGAAATTGATTGATGGTAATGGGACTGCACTTTGCTTTTTGTCTATAAGGAAAAAAAAGATTTATGGAATGCTTGAGTTGTTGAAAGAAATAATTTTGGAATGGTGGCTTTAGAGACACATGTAAGTCCAAATAAAAGTGAAGTCACATGCAAAAGAGTGGAGGCAATGGTGTATGATGAGAGATTGACACACTTCTTGATGGAAACTCAAATATGTTTTAACCTTTCCTCAATGATTTTATTGTATTAGTGTAGGAATTTTCATTATTTGTGGTTTAGTTCAAACTGTGTAATTGTTGCAACTACCAATTTGTGTCCACCTCTTGTGAAGGGTGAAATCACACTATAATGACCCCCTTTGGGGCACTTTTGGGTCTAATATTATAATACATATAGTATAATTGTTTCAAAAGTATGGTACATTTAATTTTGGGCATTAATTTTGGTTTTTGGGCCCTACAATAATTATTTTTATAAAACTAATGTTATTTAGTATTATTTTTAAAATAATAATAAATTTTTGTATTTATATTGAAGGATCATGAGTATTTTTATAATACACATTGATATAATAAGGTCATAATTTCGTTTCGACTACACTAACTTTAGGGCTTCATTAGTGATTAAAATAATCAATTTTAATGGAATTAAAATAATGGCCCATCTAACTATGCTTATCAACTTCTATTTGAATGTGATTACTTGTCAAATTTTCAATTTACCACACATAAATTTCATCTTTGTTGAAAAAAATCATTTTTTAAGATTAAAATTTTCAAATTAGTCACATCATATCCAAACATGGATAATATCATTTCAAATGACACGGTCCAATATACCTTCAACTTTCATAAAGATAAAAAATTCATTTAAATGTTTTTTGGAGTATATTTGTGTTTTTGAATACACAGGTACACTAATGTACTATAATCTCCCACTTTATAAAATGAAATAATTTCTTGCTTAGGTTATATTTTAACATAATATGCAAAAATATTGTGAAAATCTTTTGAAAGTTTGAGGTGGGATACATTCAAACATGCACGTCCTTGGAAAGTTGTATAGTGTGACACCCCAAAGGGGTTCACCGTAGTGTGCTTTCACCCTAAATATGATATATTAGAGTCCATATTGAATCTTTCTTGCATTGTTGTAAATTGGACTTGCCTTTTGCCCATCTACATTATGGACTTATTGTCTTAAATTGTTGATAATACTATCTACATTGCTACAGATTTAAATAGTCTTTCCTCCCACATAGATTTTACTAGTAATGTCCATTAAATCCATGCAAATTCTCTCATTATCCATCTTGTTTCTTCATTAGGTTCATACAAAATCCTTTGTTGTTCATCTTTCTTCAAGTTGTCCATATATACTCCTTAATTGTCCATATAGACTACTAAAAGGTGATTTTGATTTCCACATAGTCCATAATGTAGTCCATAAGTATGTTCCCATGTATATATTTCCATATTTTTTCTAGATTATCCATATATAATCCTTAATGGTCTATACAAATTACCAATATGTCGTTTTGATTTCCACATAGAGCATAGTTTATTCCATAAGTATGTGCCCATGTATATATTGTTTCCATATTTTGTCCATATATAATCCTTATTGGTCCATATAGACTCCCAATAGGTGCTTTTGATTTCCACATAATGCATAGTCCACTACTCCATAAGTTGTGCTTATGTACATATTTAGTTCCAATTTTTCATAGAATGCCACTTAACATTGGTCAATTCTACATATTAATAATCCGTACCATAGTCATACATAATGTCTATACCATTTTATATAATGTTTCCAATTTTTCTACTATGCATGGTTATCCTTCAAATGTTGAAGGTTTCAAATTATCTTACAGATTTGGCATATTAACATGATTTTCATCATGTTTGATTACTCCAATTCATAACGTATTTTCTTTTTGTGTAATGTTAATTATAATATCTCCACTATGTTTATCCCTAAAGCCTTTTGCTCAAGGTTTCAAGGGATCTAGTAAATATGTTTCAAGACATGATTTTATATCTTAGCTAGTCCATTCCTTATTGTTTCAATCTTTTGTGTAATGGTTTTCTTTATGCCTCTATGGTTATCCCTCTTGCTCAAGTTTCAAGGGACCTAGTAGATTTGACTTGTAATTAACATGATTTTATCACTTGGTTGCTCCAATCCATAATGTCCAACTCCTTTTATGTATAATGGTTTTTTTTCCCCCATAATTATGGAACTATCCCTTTGGCTCAAATTTTCAAGGATATATAAATAACATGATTTTATTACTTGCCTTCTGCCCATCTACATTATGGACCTACCTAAATTGTCTTATGGATCTTTAGACCTTTTGAATAATGGTTTTCATTTGTCCACTATATGTCATTATGGTTTTCTCCCATTGTTTATAATCTATTTAGGTATTTATAATATTTGGCATATAGTTCATGATTTTCTCATGGTTTGGTTGTTGGACAATCTATAATTTGTTTATGTTTTTTGTGTGATGCTTACCATATATCCGTTATAGTTTAACGTGTTTGTGTTATTTGTTTAATTGTCCAATATGTGTTTATTGGTATCCTAGGTCTATGGTTTTTATCATCTATAACCTGGTTATTCATGTGTCATGGACCTTGGTTTAATTTCTTTTATTACTAAAGCACACAAATATGACTACATAGTGGTACATTTTGCAAGCAACTACCAATTCAAAAGTTTGATTATGTTGACTTGGATTTTTTTTGCCTTCAAGGAAATGGTAATATGGGTTTTTGAAGGAAAATGTTTATTTGCAGGGTGCACAATCAAGTCATGATTAAACCTTTCTTGTTTGGTTGTGTGCAGACTAATTTTTTTTAAGGTTTTAATCATGGTGTTTACATTGGGTAGAAAACATTTGAACTTTTGAAGGCATTATTTGTGAAGCCAATGAAGGAGCACAATACATATTGTATATACCGTGTTGAATTGGGTGAACTTAGATTGGGCTTGAACAATATGCAAGTGCATTAGGACCATGAAAAGGTTTGTAATGGACATGAACATGAAGTATGTGCACCTTGTAAAATCCTTTGCAAACCTTCCACAAGCTTATGGGAATGTTTGTCCAAAAAAGGTGAGTTTGAGGAATGGTACAAGAAAGAATGTTTGTATGGAGATTGGAGAGCTTGTGGCATAAAGAAATTAGGTTTTTGTCCAAATGAGTTGAATGGCATAAATGAACAACTAGTAGAGTGGAGATGTTACACTCTTGAAAAAACTACAACCAAAAATGGGAAGTCTTTAAAGAAACTAAACTTGGTCTACAAGAAGACCACTTCAGATGAATTCACTGATTACCTTAAGCCCAAATTGCAACATTTTGTGAGACACAATTTTGTTGCTAGATGGCAAGACCAACATATTAAAGCATGTGTGAAAGCTATCCCGCTTAACTCCATAGTTTTTGTAGTGGATTTTGTAAAAATACTATTCTTTCCAAGTTGAAAATGAGGTTCAAAGCATGCATTGGCACTCATTCTATATTGGTTTTGGAGGTTTACCGACCCAAGTGCATTGACTTCAATACCAACTATAGTGGGTTCCTCTTTTTTGCTTCTACTCATCGCCAGATTGTGGTTTGTACAATGATAATTTATATACTACATGCTTGGCTTTGTAATGATCTAGTTTCCCATAGCCATAATCCTTGTTCATGATGTTTGTGGTATCAATAATGAATTATGCGTTTTAGGTACATAAATTTACCTTCTTCACACAAAAGTATAGAATCCTTATGTTGCAAATTGTCCCTTTCATCCCCAATGTAGCAATATGTAGATAAGATTGTAGTCCAAATCTAAACATGGTCACAAATAACTATCATTTGTAGCAATTTGCAAATTGTTTGTCAACTTGAATAAATTTTCATAATACACCACTTGTTCTATTGTTTCCTTCATCAAATTCTTGGGCTACATATACATTTGTTCATTGTTATATGTTATTTGATAACATTTACAAAAAACATGTTGTAGATTTACAAATATATAGTTTGGATGATCTTTCATGTAATTATTACACGAATTATTAGATGCATTATCCCTTAATGTAAAATTAAACAAATTTGTTATTTCTTCACCTAACATTTCATTGTTAACTTTAATAACAACTTTGAATACTTGTACATGAACATTTGGATAAGATTTTTTTGTGTATTTAGGATAATTTAAAGGTCTCATGTAAGGCCTAAAGTAAGGTGTTATAGGTTGCATAGATGCTACTACATCACCTCTTAACGGTTTAGAGGGTTTCTTCTTGGATTTGGTGGTACTAGTGTGGTAGTAACTATGGTATGTGATGGTATTCTTGTGGTTAAATGTGTAGGTACATATACATAAAGTTTTGCCACTACAAATCTTGTTAGTATAAAATTAGTTGGTATTATTATGGTGACATGTGAATGATTCCCTTGCACTATCACGATAGGTTCAATATATATTGTATTGTGTAAAGGAAAATTCTCTATCGATATTATGGGAATTCCATAGTTTCATACTAATATTGGATACCTTCTTCATTTGCATTTAGAATCTTGTTTTGGTATGTAGTTTTTGTACTTGTCCCATACACTAAATTTTTTATTGTTGCATGAAATTGTGGTATTATATCAATTATTCCAACATGAAGTGATACACTTTCATACTATTATATTGCAATATCTACCACTTGTCTATTCCACATTCCTAGCACAAATACCATTGCCTCTAAGAGATGTGGTTCTTACACAATGAAATCCAAGATGAAATGCAATGATCCTAACTTTCTTTGGAACAAAATGTAGTTTTCTAATTAGTTGAGGTACCTTAGTTTCAAACGGAATCCTCCACACATTTCATCTTTTTGTAAGGTAAACTATTCCCTTAAAGTTTTGTAATTATATTGAATCTACAACATTTCAAGGCACGGTCATTGGGTTATGTTCTTATTCCATATCCAACTCAATATGTATTTCAATTTGGAAATGATGGATCATTGCATGGACCATACATCTTCTTCAATGAAAAGACATTTCACTACTACAAAATGTAGGTGTGGTTCATTAGTCCCTATTCATTAGACTAGTGAATTCATTACTTTCCAATTAGTCCCCATTTACTAAAATCAGTGAATACATTCAAAATCTAGTGAAATCATTTAGCGTACATGAACACTTTTTGTTGTAAAACATGGCCTTCCTATTTACAAAAATTACAACGTTTGGGTGTAGGTCTGGGTTCTTGATCTGCATTTTGAACAAGTCACTACTACATATTGTGCATTTTTGCGAAGGGCCAAACAAAAAACTGGAAAGGTTTGCGAAGCAAAAACAACCTGCCATATTTGCGATGCGACACGCATCGCACCTTGTGGTTCACCAACCATCGCTAATTTATAATGTACCTTAAATCATCGCAACACTTTTGCGACATATACCACAAACAAAACTTTGCGACCCGCTCAGTTTTTGTCCACCCTAGCGATATTCCACACTTCGCAACGTTTAATCATACTCACAACATCGCACATTTTACAATACACAAAATATCGCTAAACACTTTGAGAGTCACAAGAAATTGCAAGCTTGCGTTATTCGGTGCATCGCATTTTGCGTTTGAATATGTATCGCAAACCTCATCACAAATTTTTACAAAACTTTTCGGTGGTGGACGTATCGCAAGTTGCGATGTGTGTTAGCTTGCAAAGTAGTAAAAGGGTTAGTGGAGAAGGAAGTTTCGCAAAAGGTTTCGCAATGTCATCTAATTTATCACAACCTTTTTTAAGTTACATAAAATCTCGGTGACATTGAGGTAATACATGCGGTAGTGCAAAAGAAAGTAGTACAAAGTTCCCATAGGGCCTACTTGCAAAACTATAAAGGCTGAAATTCGCTAAAAACTTTGACACAATGAACATTGTGCAGTAATATAGAACCACAAGCCTCAATGGCAATTTGCATAAAAATAATGAATAGTACATTATACGTGGTCATCATCCACCTCAGAGGTTGTAAGCACAACCTCTGGTTTCTCACCTAGAATAGAACGGGACCGTGGCACATATGTGACAACAAGTGACCACTCCTCTGGGTTTG